>Ga0307516_10000493_pt1 | contig 52446 bp, 60 predicted proteins | sample 19_EM_MG_FD_203310 | JGI IMG/M metagenome (GOLD analysis project Ga0307516, IMG submission 203310) | Populus trichocarpa ectomycorrhiza microbial communities from riparian zone in the Pacific Northwest, United States - 19_EM | ecosystem: Host-associated > Plants > Roots > Unclassified | place... | reverse complement strand
ATGGCAGAAAAGTTGGCAATGTATACCCCATCAGGTAGATATATACTGGGAAGTCCACAAAAATACTATTGGTACTAAGGGAGTTGAGATTCATCTTCACTGAAGGTTTGACTCTCCTCGAGATCACTGTGTTGCATACGCTGACCACATGTATGACTGCGACATATCCCACACAGAGCCCAAGAGGTACTGACAAGACCGCCAGCCAGGTCCTGTTTCGCTGCAAAATTGGCCACTAGTTGTCCCAGCTGGACTTTCATTCCCTGTATTTCTTGTGCGACGGTAGACAACAGTTCAAATTGCAGGGACATTGAAGACTTCAAGGCATCATCATGACCCTGAGAATCAAATTCGCCTTCAAAATGACGGCGCTTTCGAGTATGAGAGTCTGCTTCACTTTCAGGACGTAGACGTTTCTGATGATGTCAATGCTGCTCTGCGCTTAGGCCTATGACCAATCATATGATTAACATCTTGTACAATAGGTTGCAGTCACTCACATTTGATATCTGGACATGGAGTTGGCATTGTGCCAATCTGAGTCATGTCTTGATGCAGAACGTCGACATAGTGGGACCTATGACATTCGACACCAGCGTCCAGCACAGGAGACCGAGCTGACATGTCACAAATGTCGAGTCGTGATTAAAGTAGCATCAACAGGGAGCTCAAAGAGAACATACTTTCAAGTAATGTGATGAGTACTTTTGCCATCTGTGCAAATGTTCAAGAATGAGCGGTTTGCCTACATTTATGTCTCCAGCTTTTAAATTGTCAAATTGCCCGGCTTAAATGATCTGAGCTTCAATGAATCCCAAGGGATCAAAGGTACTACTAGCTTATCTGCATAGGCAACACTGAGCGAGATGGCGAGGATGTAAGCGAGCTGTTACAGCATGTAACTTCCAAATGGAGGTTGGCATACCTTGGAATCCCCTCGGGCATTTTGCAGATTAGGTGGCTTCACTCGATACTAGGCTGACTGAGATGCGGAATGCAAGGGATCACTTCATGTACCGAGGCCTCGAGGGATGGGAATGAATGTTGTCAAAAAAGGCTATCATTAATTCTCCCATCTGCCAACTGGTCAGACTTGCCCACATCTCCAAGTCTCCGAAGACTCTGTCACTGCAAGCCCACCAGAGAGGTCTGCAATCCCGAGCAACCTCTATTTGAACATGTCATGGTGCAAGGCAAATCCTTGCTTGGATGCTCGAGAGCCAATGAGGTGAGTGCTGAAATGCAACTTAGATCATGTTGTTTACCTTTTTGCAGATTGACTGGTTGTTGGTTTTGTGAGGAAACCACACTAGGGGTGAATTTGTGATTTGTTGCCAGTACTCTAACGCTTGTCCACGACCAGCATAGGGGATCGCTTCGCATGATAGACGACAAATCGGAGGTCTCGAGGATGAGAACACGCTCATTGCCCAAAAAGGCGATCATTAATTTTCCCATCTGCTAACTAGCCAGCTTGTCCTCGTCTCTGATCTCTGATGCCACCATGCCACTGCAAACTACCCAAGTGCTCTGAAATCCTGGGCAACCTCCATTTGTTACTGCTGAAATGACTGCCGAAATGCAACTTAGAATGTGCCACTTGCTCTTTTGCAGATTGATTCACTCGCTGTTGGTTTGCGACACATGTTTTTGCAAGTGTGAATTTATGGCTCATTGCCATTATTCCAACTCGTCGCTTGTACGTTGTTCAAGCTACGTTATCCGTGCTGTGTCCACTAATTTTCTGCTGCTATAAAGGTCACACTGATAGACTCTATCACTCCTCGTCACAATCCCACCCACTTCGAGACATCTCATCATCACTCAGGCATGGCCTTAGCAATACCCACCTCTGCTACAGAGAGCGATCGTTCTACACCTCCCAGGAGAAAGCAGGCTCATTTCAATGCCTTACAATTGGGGCCCAGGAAAAAATTGTGCACCATTGTGCTAACTTTGATCTTCCTCAGTGAACTTACTCTGCATCAGAACTTCTCAGGACCCCTTAGTGCACCATGGGCGTCACTTTGGCAGGACCGTCCACGCCTTTTGCAATGTGCAAACACTCATTATGAATGGTCTTCAAGCCATGTGTGATGGTGCTCCAGAAGACGAGAGCTTGACAGTTGTGTATGTTGCTCATTTTCTTATCTAGTTGATTTTTCTGACTTCAGTCACAGCAAACGAAAGGAACGTACTGTTTTCTGCGAGCTCCTTTGATCAGTACCTGGCTTAGAGGATCAATTCATGTCATCCTCAGAGGAAGAGGTGATTCAAATCGCAGATCTGGTACGTCCTCTTACGAATGATTTATGTATTGTGAATTCAAGTTATATGTCACTACAGATTCAGAAGGGTGCCAGCGGTGCTAGGGCTGATGACACCAAGGGAATGAAGGCGGCAATCATTGATTGGATTACTCCGAAAGGCCAATTGCTAACTCCTCACATTCCTCACAATGTTAAATCTGGGCGCGGCTTTCATCATGACCACACTGGAGCTCTCTTGTGCCCTGCAGGTCTCAATTGGAACAACTCAGCGTAAGTAATTTGTTTCTCGTTTCTTGTGAACAGTGTTATCTATTTTACATGCCTGTGGCTTCCAGGATCCGCGCTAAGCTTGCAAATGGCGAGATTCAAGTTGCCAGAGATCAGTGGCCAATTTTCTTATATGCCAATTATACGTATGATTCTGAGGATCCATGGAACGGCCTGCTCTGTAGCGGTCTCCTTGTAGTGGTAAGTCTTGATAACACATTTATATCTTGTACTGACTGATTACTGTGAAGGCGTTCAAACACATTTTTACCTCTCCGAGCTCCGTTGATCAGGAACCAAAGGCAACGCGCTCCGGAAATGCTCGCATCCATGGCATGCGCTCGACGACAAATGTGTTTCTCACTTACGTTGCCACACAGGTATTAGTGAGGGTAAATGTCATCTTCTAATGCACTGATGTTTCGACAGGCCCACTTTGTGTTGACTTCCGCCCAGGTATTTTCCCACACTGACCTTGTCACAGATTCTGAACGCTTCTATAATAGTATCCTGGAGTTGCTCAATGACCCAGAGGAGAGAGGAGAGGTTGATCAGTTGATGGCATGGTGGAACCAGTGAGTTTTGATGCAATGATCTGATTTTTTGTTAATGAAGATAACAGTCAGATTTTTCCTCTGTATTCTGATGCTGAGTGGCTCCCATCTGAGAACAGTGCCCTTGCGAGAATCCGTCAGAAGCGTGCGGAGTACAATGAAAGGAGCATACTTGTAATTGATGGTGCTGACTAATGTGATTTCGAGTAGTAACCTGCCAACTTCCATCATGCAATAGATAATTCTATATTTCCAGTGATTCTGTTTTCTATACAGTGAGAGAGTCTCTAGCTGAGCAATGAAATATTTCCTATCCAATACATTCTGTCATAGTAGAACGTGCCTTTCAAATTGACAGAGTATTTCTCAACCAATGACACATTGATAAAAGTGTAACAGATGTGCAATAGTGATGTAGAATACAGCATGCAGAAGACTGATTACATTGACCATGCTTCTGATAATTAGGCAACTATTGTAGGAGGTATCAGACATGTAGACTGGACCAACTCCTGTTACTGTTGCAAAACTTGTCAACATTCTCACAGAAATATTATAGCTCATATTTGACCAACTACACCATGGTGCTTGGTGTAGAAAGATATGCTCTAAATAACCAGTAAGGAAGGGTTTGTCAGCATCATCAGCTATTGTAACCACAGAGGGACATGGCCAGGGACATCTAGGTGAGAATTTTGATCTAGTTAGGAAGACATATTCCACTAGCCACAGCTGGCACCTTTAGCAGCATTGGAGGACATCTTATTAGCACCCATCTATTGCAACCACAGAAGTGCATGGTCATGAATATCTGTGGGAGAGCACAGACCTAGCATACAAGGTACATCTGTTGGGCTACTGTTGATCAGAAGTAGCAGTGTTAGAGAGCTGAGAAATGTCTGAATAATGTGGTCTCTGATCAGGAGTGCAAGAAAGAATGGCATGAGCATGAATATCTTGGGGAGAGTACAGATCCAGCATGTAAGGTAAAGCAACAATTATACTGATGATCTGAGGCAGTAGCATTAGAGAGCTGACAAATGTACCAATAGTTATCATCCTTGACAAATCTGATATGAAGTCTCAGTAAGAAAGATCTGTGCAGATGTACCAGCAACTGTGACCATAGGTATATTTTATCATAGTAACAATAAATGGACTTTTGATCATGCAAATTTGTATGAATAATGATGAGCTGGACTGACAAGGTTGAGCAAGTTGGTGAAAGTGATAAGAATAAAGCAGGCTGTTAGCAAATGTCATTTTCTTGCATCTCTCCCAGGAGGTAACTTGTATGATCTAGGTGTTTATCAGAATGATAAATATGAATACACATGAGAGCAATTGTAATGCTAGATAAAGTCTGAGCAAAATCTCTTTGATTCCCTGATGCTTGTTGTTGTCAGGCAACCCAGGGGGCTGGTGGTGATGGCCCATTTGCTGTCATTGAATGACACTGGGGGCTGGCTGGGCGTGTTGGTGTTGATCCACTGGGGCTGGGGGAAAGGGGGCCGATCATCATCATCGCAATACTGGAGCTGGGGGTGCAAAGAGAAAAAGAACTTATGTGCTGGGCAAGTTGGCATTGATATGCTGGAGGTACGTCACTGGTTGTCGTCATCATCATCATGGCACTGCAGTTGTAAAGAAATAAAATCAAAGAAAAAGAAATAAACTCACTTGGTGGGTTGGTGTCAATAAGCCGGACCAAAGGGGGGCTAATTATCTTTGCCATTGTGCGGAGCTTGGGGTGCTGGTAGCTATTGGCGGTGGCCACATCGTCATTGCTGCTGGGGCTGGGTGTGGGCATCGTTGTTGTTGTCATCATCGCTGATGGCTGGTGGTGGTGATGGTGTTGTTGGACAAGGCTGGGGTTGTCCATTGCGCAGGGTTGGGGCTGGTCGTCATTGTCATCACTGATGGCTGAGGGTGGTAAAGGCTGGGGCTGGGTTCATCCGCATCGTTGTTGTTGCTGCTGGGGTGCTGGGCACGTCTTCGTCGTCGCTGACGGCTGGGTGTGGTGGGCTGTTGTTGTTGTCACTGGAGGCTGTGGGTGGTGGGTGCATCGTTGTCATTACTGGGTGGTGCTGGTGGATGTCGTCAACATTGAGGTTGGGGTGGTGGTGCGTTGTGCGTCATTGCCATCAACAACACTGGGGGTGAGAGTGTCAGTGGTGTCTGCACAATGGGGGGCACTCACCTGTCATGGCCATCATTGTCAGCCTGTTCATGTACATACCTGGGACTTAGAGAGATTTTGAAGTGCTGTGATTACAAATCAATCATTTGTAATCACAGATTTTGAAGGATTTGTAATCACAGCACTTCAAAATCTTTCAAGTCCCGAGTCGGCTCTGCAACAACAAAATGAAGGTAAGAGACTGATGTACCACACAGCATTTCCCTGGACCAGCAGCGCCTCATCTTCGCTGGCAAACAGCTTGAAGACGGGCATACCCTTTCGGACTACAACATCCAGAAGGAGTCCACCCTCCACCCTGTCCTCCGTCTCCATGGCGGTATGCAAATCTTCGTTAAGACCCTCACTGGGAAAATGATCACTCTTGAGGTCAAGTCTTCTGACTGATGCCATATCGACAACGTGAAGGTGAAGATCCAGGACAAGGAGGTATCCCTCCTTACCAACAGTGTCTTATCTTCACTGGAAAGCAGCTCAAGGATGGCTGCATCCTTTCTGACTACAACATTCAGAAGGAGTCAGCCCTCTGTCTCATCTTGTGTCTCCGTGGGGGGATGCAAATTTTTGTCAAGATCCTCACGGGAAAGACAATCACCCTTGAGGTCAAGTCTTCCAACACAATCAACAATGTCAAGGCGAAGATTCAAGACAAGGAGGGTATTCCACTGGACCAGCAGTGCTTGATCTTCTGTGGGAAGCAGCTCGAGGATGGAAGGGCTCTCTGACTACAACATCCAGATGGAGTCAACAATGTGCACCATCCAGCCACACTCAACAACAACCAGGTAAGTACCAATATCAACACAACAGCCCCAGCAATGACAATGACCACAATGCCCAGCCACACCATATTGATGCCAGCACACCAGCACTAGCAGGTATGCTTCAATTTTTATCTTTTTTTTATCTACAGTTTTGCCTGATGATGAAGATGACAGCCCCCCCCCCCCAGTCCCAGCTTTTCCTGACAGCGATGATGACAGCCACTCCCAGCTCCAGCCTTGTCTGATGACAACGTCCCCAGCCTTGCCCAATGATGATGGCCACCCCCAGCCTCAGCATCACCCAATGACGATTGCAATGGTGGGCATCCTTTTTATTATCTTTAATTCTTTTTCTTTAATACAGTTCAACAACTGACAACAGCAGCCTCCCTCCTAGACCCAGTTTTCCCCCTGACAGCAATGAGTGACAAGCCCCAGCCCCAGCCTCGCCCAATGGCGACCAGCCCAACACCCTCAGCCCCCAGTGACAATGGCAGCCAGCCCCATCTCCAGTGTATTGACACAAATACGCCACCACTGCCAGTAAGCTTTTTTTTTCACTCTTATTCTTCTATCTTTAATGTGTCAATGCCCCCTCACACCAGCATGACAACAACCCACATGACAACGATGACTCCCACAATGACTCATATGGTGGCAGGGAAACAGTTTATTATACTTTGTATATTTTCTGTACTAAATGATGATTTTTGTGATCTTTTACTATTTGGGTGATTAGTACTAGTAACTGGCAAGCTTGTCTAGCTTGTCCATAAGTTGTACAGTTCTGTGGATCTCTGTATTAGTGGGAACCTTTCTGTGGAATCTGGGACTCTGTACAGCTCTGTCCAAGCCCTGTACAGGGGAGGGCTGTTTTGCTGATGTTATTGTATATTAGCTGTCAACCTGTCTCTATACCCTAGTAATTCAAAACATTTGTGCCAAATACAATTGGAGGTGTGCAAGATGCTGTTGAAAGTTAACCAGCATGTGTTACTGGTACTTCAATGCGTGACCACACAATGCTTACATAAGCATTTTGAGCGCACTATACACAGTAGTTATTTTCATTAGTCCCTCAGTAGCTTGAATATCTACTGAGGGTAAGCAGTCCATACACACTCATTTTACACTCATTTTACACATACTAACTTGTAGTAGTCACTACAGGTATTACTCTAATTCAGTAGCTTGAATATCTACTGAGGTCACTACAGGTCTCCTTCCTTTTTCCCTTCTTTAGGCTAGACCTTCCCTGTGCAGACCACCACCTTTCTATAGATGCAGCAACATATTGTAAGCTAAGACCCTCTGAGGAACCTCTGAGGAACCTTGCACAATGTTGCCAATCTCACTTGATAGACCCGATAGACTAGCGGGAGGGATGTGATACCCTCAGCGCACCTTCCCTGCAACTCGTTGATCAGGCCCAATAAACTGCCATCAGGGGCTCTCGACTGTTTCTGGATTTGGCAGGAACCTCCCCCTGAGGAGGGCATCTATTAGGTACATTGTTAAGTACACAAAAAATATATCTAAAGACCGTGGGAACGTCAAAAAACTGCTGCCAAGGGTGGAAGGCTGCTGGTCAGCCAAATATTAAAATTGCCTTATACGGAAGACGATATCTCACCGACGCCGAACGGTGTCGAGCTTGAGCTTGAAGTGCGTGCAGAGTCAACGCGCTCATTTCGTGAAGCTCTGAGGTGAAAACAAAAGTCGAGGAAATCCTACAATCCGGAAAGGGATCGTCATCGCCGTCAAGGCCTCCCCACCAACAAGCCCCCATGTCTACATCTGACGGTGTACAGAATGCACTCTTCGGAGAGGACCACCGTCATCTACCAGGTACACTAACCAGCGCTGGCGCTGACACTGGCTGCACTCACATTGGCGCTACACTCGGAGATCCCTCTACAGCGGCGGCGTTCAAAACTAAGTACAAAACCGTCGTCGCGTGGCATGCACAGAGGACTCAGGACGCCATTTCAACGCCCCCAGCAAAGCGAAGAAGGGTATGCTCATTGTGATGTTACGGGTACCGTTGGGATTCATCCGTTCCCGACAGGTTGCGGCTCCGTCATGCGATACTTGCCATCGGACGCTGTCACGCCCGTTCGCATGCCTCTCGTGCTCGTTTGCGGGATGCTGGACAGGCGAACACATAGCCTCTCACCTAATAGAATCTGGACATCCTTTCTGTGCGTACTGTTCTTTTCCGGCATGTTTCCGCTGACGCCCCGATACTCCATGCGCTTCTCCCAGGCGTCGACACGAAATCAGGTTCCCTATTTTGCGCCGAATGTGAAAACTTCATCTATGACGCCGAGATCGATGGCCTGCATCTCTCTACGATACTTTTGGTGGAAGAAAAACAAACGCATTTCCAGGGTGCCCGACATCTCCCTCTTAAATATTCTGCACACTGAACATGTGACCCCTAGTGGCTAAGCGGATACGTGAACCATACCAGCCATGGACACCGACCGCCAGTGAAGTCGCATCGCTCAAGACTGCCTCGATCCTCCCATGTCAAGGTGCGTCCTAGTGTACAATTCCACTTGCACCGGCTTAGTGCTGGGGGCACGGATCCACACTCAGGTCGTCGCGGGCTCCTAAACCTGGGGCAGACTTGCTTCCTTAACGTCGTTCTACAAGCTTTCATCCACAACCCCCTTCTTCGTAACTACTTCCTCGGCGATCGCCACAACAGCCGGTTATGCAAGCACACAGATTGCATTTGTTGCGAGATGGACCAACTATTTACAGAGGTAGGCGACCCATATCGCATGTGTTCTCTCTTGCATTGACCCCTCCCGTAATCAGATATATTCCACCTCCACAACACCATTTGGTCCAACATCTTTTTTAGCCACAATGTGGAAGGTCTCAGCAGAAGTATCGGGATACGCTCAGCAAGACGCCCACGAGTTTTTTATCACCGCGTTAAATCAGATTCACGAAACGTGTCGTGGGTCGACGAGTATCTCGTGCAATTGTATCGTACACCAGACGTTTGCGGGATCGCTGCAGAGCGAAGTGACGTGTGAGCGGTGTGGGAACGTCAGCCACGCTGTTGACCCCGTACTCGATATTAGTCTCGAACTGAGAGATCCCGGGACAGAGAAGCAAACTACCCTTGCTGGGTGCCTGCGCAGGTGCGCTATTTGCCGTGTTTTTCTGCCATTATGATGAGCTTAATCGTTTTGGTTTGTGTTTTGATGGTATGGTGGATTTTAGGTATACGAAACCAGAGAAGTTGGGCAAGGAGTATACCTGTAAGAAATGCGCCAAACCAACTCACGAGGCCGTCAAACGTCTCAGCATCCGCAAACTCCCTCCTGTACTGAGCTTCCAGTTCAAGGTTCGTCTCACCTGTTTCGTCTACCTAGACCGCACCGAGTCACCGGAATGGACATGTGTAGCGCTTTGAGCATAAGACAGTCTCCAAGGGTACACCACAAAAGATCGACACACCTGTCCTGTTCCCGCTTACAATCAACATGGCACCTTATACTACTCTTGCAGCGAAACTGCAAGGGAAAGACAACGAGCCAATGTATGTGTTGTTATATTCCCCCATACGTCTCAACCGCATTCGCTGCTGAATCTGTAGATATCCTGGTCCGGATGCCATGTACGAATACGACCTCTTCGCGGTTATCAACCACGAAGGTCAAATGGAAAACGGACACTACACCAACTTTGCACGCCTCCAAGACGAGGTGCGTGGCGCAGTGCGAACTGTTTATATCCGTTTGTTCTGATCATGCTTGGTGTGAACAGTGGTACCGCTTTGACGACGATAAGTGAGTCCTCTTAGCATGTAAACTGGGACACAGCTGATCAAGTTACATATTACCAGAGTAACACTGTCCAGCCTGGGTGCCTGCCTCAGCTCCAATGCCTACATGTGCTTTTATGTTAAACGTCACCTCGACTACAAGCCTCACATGAAGCCCACCTATCGTGTCGCGCGTGATAAAGATATCGTCAAGGAGCAGGAACAAGAGAAAATCCGTGAGAAGGCGCGTGTAAAGGATGTGGATAGGGAGGTGGATGATGCGCTCATGGCGACAATTGCTGAGGATTAATGAGATCACCGGTGTACCAAAGGATTTAGTGTGCGGTGCTAAGACGAGACAGGACATGAAAGAGCAAGCAGAGTAATATTTGTATGTATGAATTGCAAGGATTCGCTGTACATCATTGTATCTACTATTTCTCCGTGGGCAGCAGTTATTAAAAACACCTCATCTTTGCCCTTTTGGCGGTTGACGGAGTTGTGAAAAAAAGTTCCAACATGGAGAGAGGGAAATTGAACAAGGAAAAAGTATAAAGTGATACGGGGCGAGAGATGTGATACTATGCCAAGCGTACAAGGAAACAGCGGTGGAGGATGAGGATGAGCTTGGTCCGCGATGTGGAGGTAGTATAGAATGGGGGAAATGCAGAGGGAAATTTAGGGAATAATGTCGTAGAGCTCATCATCCCTCACACGGATCTCCACAACCTCGACTTCGTAATCTGTTATGGACGATGTCGTAGACCAGGAGTTGGAGACAAAGCCCCTAGACCCTGGAGGTGAAGTTGATGCTACATCTGGGTAACAGCACGAGTAAGGGCAACACATCAAATACGTTTAGCTGAATCTAAGAACAATAAAAGGAGGCACGTACATCGGTCCTTGATGTATGGAGGAACAAACAAGTCCTGCATGATAGGTGACAATTCAGATGGTTTCGGGAATACAGAGACGCGAGAATAGGAAGTCGAACCTGGTTCCACACAAATCCCTGACTCTTCTGGATCGTAAGTATAGGGCGGAGCGTGTGCGTTGGCCTGCGCTCCCTCCTGCGGTGCCTTCTCTTCGTCGACTCTGGCTCTGGATCCACAGCACGCTGCTTTCCCTTTACGTCCTTCTTCAGCAGTGGCGGCAGTATGGGAGACGATGTGCTATCCGTCTTCTCGTTGTTGCTGTCATTCTTGTTGTCGTCCTCACAAGCACTCTGATCAATCTCCATATTCTGCGTATCATCTTGTCTTTCTTCGACACCGCGACGACATTGGCTGTCGCCATCAGGATCACTTCCGGACCGACGCCCGTAGTCCTCTCCATCTTCGGAGCATGAGAGGTCCTCGGACTGACTATCACTGTAATCGTCGTCGTCGTCGTCATCGTTGTCATATGGGATCTGCTCATAGCATGCCCATGTTGGCGGAGACGAAGCACGTCCGATGATGCGCCGTCTAAAGTAGGAGGAGTATGGGGAATTTGGGACAGCTGCGCCGGTACTCATGGCGAGAAAACGGTGCACAGGATCACTAACAGGGAATAGGCGTCGGTTGGGTGAGGGGTGAGTGGGGTAGGCTTACGGTCAAACGTGGGTGGTAAACTACGAAAGCAAGGGCCCTCGTTCAGCTGGCTCTATGGGCTGTGTTTCTTGCGTGCGAGGCTCTCGTCTGCTGCTTTGCCTCGTGTGATGGGTGTGGTTGTGGTCAGAGCCAAGTCACGGAACGAGCGGAGCAGATCCCACGAGTCCTTAAAAAGGACACTCCACGCTTCATAGCAGTGACGCTACAACGATCAAGGAAGAAATGGCAAACTCAAAGTATACCTACGTCCGAAACTACGAGATACCAGATCCACTGCTGCCTGGGTGCTTTTTGATGTGTAGATTGGATGGCCATTCTTTTCATCGGTAAGCGTAGGTGCGTCCGGGGTTCCCGATCTCTTAGTGCTTGCTCGTGCATAGGTTCTCCGAGGAGCACGGATTTGCAAAGCCCAACGATGAGCGTGCGCTGCAGCTCATGGATCATGCAGCGAAAGACGTCATGTCCGAATACAAGGACATCGTCCTCGCATTCGGGGAATCAGACGAGTTTAGGTGAGATCTGCAGTCACGAAGACGTCACATGGATGATGACTGGATGTACCGTAGCTTCCTCCTCCGAAAGTCGACGAATCTGTATAATCGCCGACATGCAAAAATACTAACAACCCTCACGTCGTACTTTACCTCCTGTTACGTGTTCCACTGGCCGAAATATTTTCCCGATACCTCGATGCGGTATCCACCCTCGTTTGATGGCCGTATCGTAGTATATCCAGACGAGCGATCGATCCGCGACTACTTTGCATGGCGACAAGCAGACAGTAAGCGGTGTCCCGATATTGTCTTCATACGTGACACTCAGCTGGGCTGCTCGGGGCAGCGTCCAGCACACATCAACAATATGTATAACACAGTATTTTGGGCCCTCGTGCAACAAGGGGGGAAGACGACGACAGAGGCACACGCCACGCTTAGGGTAGAGCCTGTCATATCTGTTGATCCAGCCATTCTAACGCGTTACCAGGGCACTGTCTCCGCTACGAAGCACGAAATCCTGTTCAAGGAATTCAACATCAACTATAATGACATCTCGCCGAGATTCAGAAAGGGGAGCGTCATTGTACGACAGGCGGTACGTATCTCTTTATCGCGATCTGGCTAATCTGTGTGTCTCATACTCGATGGAGTTGCCTGAAACACCCACGAATCCACGGGATGACGGTTCCGAACAAATTTTGGTCCCACAAGTGCCAAATGAAACAGCCACCGTGGCGCCGAAGAGAGGGGGAAGGGCCAAGACCGGTGTCGCAGTGTTGCATTGTGATATCATTGGAGACGAATTTTGGGCAGAGAGACCATATATCCTCGCAAGCTGATAGAGTAACGTGAAAAGCTGTCTCCTAACTTTGCAATAATAGTGTATCGCCCAGGGACGGAGCAGATACGCAGACATGCCGACATTCATTGTCGGAAATGCCCGGTGATGAGAACTTGAAGGCTTCACGTTTTTTTGGTTCTTTGACGGACACCCACTGTCTATGCATTTGTGTACATTCCCGGTGCCTACATTTCATTTCAAGTCCTCGGGTCCTGATGACCGTTCTGGGTGGTCGCGCCTCACGGAAAGTGAAGCGGAGGCAGTCAGACCATAAAACACCATTCGCTGCGCACGTCGCGAGCCCGCCGCCCTAAAACAGGCAACCCAGTCTTTCCAAATGTGGTACTTTTTCAAAAGTATGCCCGACGCAATCCAGCATAATTACTCCGGAAGGTAGTTTCTTACTCTTGCAGGACACAGCCACACCGAATTACCATGAAAGGCTTTCCCCACCAGCGGCTCAAATAAGCGCCCACTGCAAAGGGAGCTTACATGTTATATTCCCACGGCCAACCTTATTCGGAGGCAATCAAGGGCTTGGATTGCCCTTGATCACTTCCCAGCCACAGCACTTTTTTACCTGGTATGGTATTTTTTCTGGTGTGTCAGCTACAGCATGCAACCGCTAACCTGGTGGATAAAAGGGGGGGCCCGCCCAACATGGTGGACACCCAGAAAAGCCCACTCAGTTTTTCCTCGCCACAGAAGCCTCCGCCCTTTACCTGCTCCGATACCTGTTCATCTTTCTCTTCTACTGGTTCCTTTATCGCCACACTACGCCCCACCGTACGTCACTGTGAGAACCTTTTTTCGGATTGTGCCGGGACTGACGTTTTCCTTTCTCGTGTTATTATATCACGTGGACTGAATGACATTCGACGCGTCGCGCGAACCGGACCTGTCTCGCGACATATTGCGGTGTTGTGTTTTCGTTATGTTTGGTGATGTGGGTCCGCCATTATTTTTGACGATGACCATGGATAGAACAAAGGTTTCATGCGCGGAGGTTCAGGAAATCCGCACAGTTGGCGCACTGATGTGCCGCTCGGTCTTCACACTCTTTCACTCCAGCAGGGCGGTCCATTCCCCATCCCGCCCTCCCATCATTCCTCGGACGGCGAGTCCGACCCCGGCTCTTTTCACGCTGCTGGTGGACACATCCATGCCAACCCCCCTTCAGTGCCATACACAACAGGCGACCATTTCCGCCATCGGGCAAACCAACCATCCAGTGGCCATAGCCACCCGCTCGCACCAGACCATTTCGAGGATCCCCCCTACGTACCACCTCGTCCGCCACCAACCATCTCGCCACACACATTCCACCACACTGAACCCCACGCCACACATATATTTGACCCGTCCGGATATCACGACGCCGTATCTGTGAGTCGCCTACTACTGCTTTGTCTCCCATTACCAGCTCACGGCGCTTACCGGGCATTCGCCACACGATATGTAGCAGCCGCAATGCCCTTATGATGGTGGCAAGACGAGCCCCTCCGAATCCCTTCGTTCAGCCGAAAGCAACTACAGCACGAATTCTTCATCGTCCTCTGATTATCGCGTTTCTCGTCACGACTTCTATATTCCCCACCACACGCAACCTCTTGTGCAATACACCACCCAACACTCACTTGTATCTCGCCCAGTCACCCGCCAGCAGCCATATCAGCACCACTACCCTGCTTATCACGGTCATCACCGTGTCGGACTCGAACATATCCGTTACGGCGATCAACCGACCATGCAACCCGGTACCCAATTCTCCCGTGTTCCCGTACCAGAATTTCCACTGGAAAATATTCTTGCACCCGAAGCCTTTGAGGATCCTCAGCCACGCATCGGCACATCCTCGCAGATGGTCCACACCTCATCTGCCCCGTCAGCAGCACCCTCGTCGTCGTTCATGCCTTCTGCCCACCGCCAGGCAGGTCCAATTACGTACTCGGCCCCATCAAACACACTCGAGGATTCGGGGCGCTCTCGCTTTCCCGATGCGGGTCCCTACTTGCGGCAACAACTTGGCCTTGCTCCTCACGATCCAGTCAGCTTGTGGTCTCTCCCTGATCCACCCCCTGGCGAGAAGCCCAACCAACCATACCCGATGCTCATCAAACTCGCGATCTACGGCAGCACTACTAGACAGCTAACACTGCAAGACATCTACAACGAGCTCGAAAAGCGCTTCACATGGTTCCGCGAGCACCGAAATGAACGTGCATGGAAGGTATGTGTTTAGATGCTTTTATTTTATTTTATTTTTAAAGAAAAAAACATTGACATGCCGCACACGTGTTCGTAATGTAGAACTCCATACGTCATAACCTGTCCCTCAACAAGGTGTTTCGCCACGTTCCCCGTCCAATTACGGAGCCTGGTAAAGGCAGCTACTGGCAGCTTGACGTATCCGGTGGGGAGGGGTACAAGCGTCCTCGTAAGCGGCGTACCAGAATGTCCAAGAACACCCCATCGGATGATGATGACGACGATGACGAGATGTCCGAGGTCGACGAAGAAACAGATGGCCATAGCCCTCTCGAGCCGCGTCCCCAGTCCTCCCATGCCGGTTCATCCCCGTCATCGTCGCAAGGCATCGCACCCAATCCCAGCCGCTCTGTTGTCGACGAGGCCAATATCGACCCAGAGTTGCGTGTGGATGGTAGTCACGTCGTAGGCGAAGGACGCACTCGGACTGGCACTCGCAGGGTCAACAGTCCGTACCCGTCTAACGCGCCTCCCTCGCGATACACCCAGAGTGCCCCCGTCGCGTTCTCGACCCCCGCTTTAGGTGTAGCCCCTGAAGTCGGCCCGCTCGGCCCATCTGCACAGTTCGGTCAGTCGTCATTTGCGCAACCGCCATTCGCCATGCCACAGGGCGTTGGTCAGACCGTCGCGCCAGGCCTGCAGCAGACCAGGAGTGTACCTATTGTTTCCGGGGCTGCATCGCGCCCTGGAGTCGAGTACACTCAGGGCGGTTTGCCGGCTCGACGTATTCGAGGGTATACGGTTCCAACACAGCCAGGCGAGAGTCAGGGGTTGAGCCAAAGTCAGACTCATGACCGTGTGCGGACGTCCCAGGATTCTATGTCGTCCTCTGGATCTTCGCAGGCCTGGGGCGCCCCGTCTTCCGTCAATACCAAGGGAAAGGGGCGGGCGATGTAGATTTTCCGTTCGACTCCAGGTATGTCCTGCCCCCCCCTCTTGTGATTCGTGTGCGTTGAGACGATCATCTCTGTCTCGATAGGCCTAGTGTCGTGCTGCATTGGCATGATTTCTTTTCTTCCATGCATTGCATATACACTGGCTAGGCTCGCATCGCTATCTCACCTCGGGGTTTACTTTCTGCTATGATCTTGCTAACACCCATCCCACATGCGAATCGCTTTGCGTTTGCTTTTTCCTGTTTCTTGCTGTCGATCGGCTCATCTCGCTTTCGTCATCGTTGTGTTACCCTTGCTCCCTTTTCCAGAGTAGAAAGTCAAGCATTCATACCCCCTCATCTGTCACGGTCTTGTTTTTTTTTCCCCTCCCGACTATGCTATACCTTTTAATTTTTTTTCCCCTTCGTCCTCGTGCAACGGTTTTGGTTCTTCTTCCGCTAGTCTTTTTTTCTCGTTCGAGAAACCCCCACAATGTATACTATGCACAGCTACCTTTTATTCTATGATGCATTAGGTCATCCCCCCAAGTGAAAAGAAAATGTCTCTGGGTATTAAGCTAACAGTTAAACTGGTATAAGAGTTCCGATGCAGTAATGTGAAGTGGTACACGGATCGACGGCGTCCAATGCAGTATGTAAAAATGTGAGCGAACGTTCTCCGGTGATCGGCTCTGGAAATGAGTTCCCCCCTCATCAAACCAAGGCATGCAACACAGCAGCCAACACTCCCGCTATCGTCCACACCCACGCCCATCCATGCCTACCAAACATCGTCTTGGGTGCGGAGGAGCTCGACCCCTCCGGAACGCCCATACTCCCGTTCTGAAACCCAACGATACCCGCCACCGTTGAATTCCCAACATAAAATGAGGAATGACCCTCGGTGTCGCCGAGTAATACCAGCGCCGCCCCAGGCCCAGGAACACTGATATTGCAACCATTCACGCACCCGGTGTAGTACTGCGTACTCTGCTTTCCCTCCAGCTCGCCACTCCGTCCGACAGTCTGACCTGCCCACGCGATCTGCGTCGTTTCTGCGATACGGGGAGCCGCGAGGAGGCGTACACCAGCAGCGTGTGCGATCCCGGGCGCGAGCGAAAAGTTGCGTGGTGTCCCCGCGTCGTCGCCGAAATTGATCAGCACGAGCCGCTCGCATACCGTTCCGTTCTGGCCGTAGAGCGCATAGCCAGCGACGGTCGCTGCGGCGTTGGATATCGAGTTGTCGAGGTTGAGATCGAGGACGACGACACCGCCCTGCGGGAACGTTTCCGAGAGTAAAAGGGCGGAATAGTACGGCGAGCCGGTGCGCCAGCCGGGTTGCATGGAGTCGGAGGGCGTCGCGGGATCGAAAAGGTTGTATAATACTTGGTACTCGCGCGTGTGGAGGTATGCGGCGCTTAGTCCATACGATGCAAATCCAAGCGCGACGTCGACGGCCCACAAGGCTGCGGCGAACTATGTAGCCAGCCATGTGGATCAGCAGCGCGAAGATTGAAGAGGTAAAACGTAGGCGAGCACAGAAACGCGTCTACTTACCGTATCAGAGATATTCGATCCACCGCACGAGACTGAATTGTACTCGGTCATAAGGACTGGAACGTTAGCACTTCGTCCCATTTGAATCCCCTCGCTTTGCCATTGCGCAAACACCGGAACTGCAACGAGCAGCTTTCGAATGCGCCGAGGTTGGAACGTGGCTGTTGGGACTCACCATTGGCGTGTGAAACGAAATAGGTTATGTTGGTGTTCTTTGCATTGGGACCACTACAGGTGTGCGTAGGATAGTGTTGTAGCGTGTAGTATTTGTATGGGTATTGTGTCAGGCCAGCATCGAGCACGTCGGAGAGATTCCTAAAGAACACAACCGCTCGAAGGAATTCTACCAGAATCAGCAGAGAAAACGGCCTACCAAGAGCAGCATATAGTGGGCCCTCCGATGATGGTTTTGGGTATCAAATTTCCGTATTGCGAGTTCCGCAGATCGTCGAGCACTTCTCCAATCTCCGGAATCTAAGGGTAGAAGAAAAGAGAAACCCCAGTCAGACCGGGAGCCTCCGGCTCACCCCCCTACTACTACACGCTCGAGTCAGGCTACACCACATACGTAGTCCTGTATCGTATAGTTTGCTCTCGTACCATGTCCTGCATACAAGTCCGGTTCCTGGAAACCGAAAAGAGGCAGGGTCAGAAGAGACGACCAAAACCCAAAACCTCAACATGGATACATACATTCCCCAAAAGCATCGAATCAAGCCTGCTCCCAAGCATATCCCTCCCCGCCTTCGCAAGATCGATCACGTCCGTATCATTCTGCGGATGCTGCATGCTCAACGTGATCATAAACTGCATCTCGCCGACGATATCCGCCATCGCATTGAGCACCTCGAAAAAGGCAGGTCCGAAATCGACAGGCACGTCGTTGAAATACGCGTTCGGATCGGTGAGGACGATCATGTCTGTCTGGTTGGACACGTAGGTGGAGCTGTCCATGCTGTTGCCGCCGATGCGGATACGGAGGGGGGAGTGGATGCGTGCGCGGAGGTTTGCGAGGTAGTTTTGGATGGGGATAGGCATTTGTTGTGGTGATTTGCCCCCTTGACACGCGTATCCAAAACACCATGAACGTATTTTTTTTGGGGGGAGAGAGAGGGATTCACATCATGTTATTCGTTTGGAATTAGCCCATACCAAGGTTTTTGATGGCGGAAAAATTTATGACACGCACATAATGTATCGAACGAGTTGAGTTCGAACGATATTCCGAGAAAGTTATCCTGCACTACGACAGCGGACGTCGCGGCGTGCGCATTCTGCGGAGGCGTCACGGCTACGGGTGCGAGTGATGACGATGGTAGTGCGTGTGCCATGTTCGAGAAAAGGCTCAGGAAGAGCGCCCAAAAAAATAAACAAAAAGAAGGGAGTTGCCCGGGGCACCTGCCAGCAAGGGCAGCCCAAGACAGACATATAAACGAGCGACGTGAAGGCGCCATCATGTATAGAGGCAGGCCGACGATACGATAGTACTTGTGATGGAGGGAGAAACGACGTTAACTTGGGATATGAATGGATCGTATAGTCCGCTTGAACTTATCCGCACCGCACTGGCTTGGCCTGGCTTGAAATGGGGAATGATGACGTCGCGAAGTTCGAACTGACATGTCATGTCATGTATATTTTGCAACCGAGCAGCTTGGCCCGGAAATAGAAAGCCCCGAAAAAATATATCATAACACAGAATGGACCTCACCATGATACGATCGCGTCTGATGATATGACTCTAAGACGCCTGCGTTGGCAATTATCAATACCTCCATTGCCAATACCCACGGCCGTCGTAAGTACGTGCGATCGCAGAGCGGAAATTATCCGCTTTGAATCCGCTTTCCTCTCTCCGTGTCTCGGGCTCCACTGATAAATGAACGGGAGGGGTAAAGTGTCAAAAAGCTTTGATTGATCCTGACTAGCTAGTTACTAGGTATAACAAAAGAGAGAAATCTGCGCGCATATCGAGACTACAATGTCACTGACGAGTCTCTGAAGAAAAGAAAAAAAGGGAGTTGACATAAAACGCAAAGAAGGGTAAAAGGTAGAAGCCGCTGCCAATCAGCCTCGACAACCTTTGGGTGATACGGTGACCTCCGCGATTAGGGTAAAAAAAACCGCCCATGTTTGTGCAGTAAAAGAAAAAAAAACGCGTCAAAGCCACTGCACCATGTATGTATTACCGAGATATGAAAGGGGAGGGGGAGGGGAGGAATTTCGAAGAAAGGTGGTTGGTTGATGGAAAAGTAATAAAACGGCATGATGATGTTCCTTTGATAATATACGTCAAAAACGTACCGTCGCGCGCACCATCTATATGTGCCCACTTAAGGCACAGATAACAATTAGACCACCATAGTGCCACCACCTACGACGCCACTGGCACACCAGAATTCTCCTCCGCCGAAACCGTGGCATCCCCTGACACCCCCACCCCCCGTCGCTCCACAAACGCCCTCTTCGAGCTCGCAGGCCCAAGCGTCTGCGACGCCAACCGCTTAAACGACGGACGAAACGCAGCCTCCCCTTCAGAGCTGCCACCCCCTGTCCCATCCGACGACCCCACGCTCGACTCGCGCGATGTGGTGGCGTGCCTGCGCGCGTGGCCGTGGATAGAAGGAATGGGAAGAGAGATCGATGCGCCGGATAGCGGTGGAGGCTTCACGAGCCCCTGTGCCTGAACATGAGCTTGAGGCTGGGCCTGAGGGAGCGGACCAAACGCATGCGCGAGGGACGACGTCGACTGCGATGATGACGGACGACTCGCACCCGCACCCGCCTCTCCCGATCCCAGCGTTCCAGGAACGCCCGACATATCCGCGCTCCCCGCACTCGAGGACGGCGCAGGACTCCCATTCGTGACGGGCGACGGTCGCGTCCCGCGACGCCGCGGTACCAGGTTCAAATGCATATACGGACTGCGCGCGTTCACAGCTGCCTGGTAACTCTGCAGATCGTCAAAGTTCCCGTGCAGAATGGCGCGGGAGGCATGGGCATCGGCCTGTCCTACACCCGAACCATGGGGACACGCTCGTTCGGTAGTGGGCGTGACACTGGGCAGCGATGAGACGCGGACACGTCTGCGCTGGGCCGAAGGCGATGTGGGCATATGGAGTTGATGTGAACTTGAGCCGTTGGCGTTGGCGTTGGCGTTGGGTGTGTGGCCATCCAGACCGATGGACCCTGGGACACCGAGCGGCGTGCGGACACAGGCTTTCCAGACGTCTCGCAGCTCTGCACCAGGGGTTTGGAGAACGGGAAGAGACATGCCGCGGTCGCGGTAATAGGCAGCTTGTTGCGAATGCGAAGACGGTCGCGCGGGCATGGGCGTCGCGTTTGGGGAATGCGGTGCGATACCTCCCATGTTGGAGAAAAAGGGGAGACTGTCTTGTGGAAGATGGGCAAGAGCTGCGTTTTGGTCTTCGATGGACATGAGACCAAATGCATTGGAAAAGCCACCCTCTGGACCAACACGGTGTGGCTCGGAAACATGGTAGCTCGACGAGGATGCAGAATGTTGACGATGCATATCGTCAGAAGCCGTGTCAAAACTGTCCCCGGTGCCTGAAAGCGGGAGATGTACATTGCTGGACGTTGCACTGGATGGGACAGATTGGGAAGCACTGCTGCTATCGCTGAAATCGAAGGATGGGCGTCGTGACCGGTAAGGCGACACAATATCATTAGGATCATAGAAATCGGGATCGAAGGCGTCAGAGTGAAGTTGCGTGCGGGTAACACCAGAGTGGTAATCCTTGTCGTCCAATGGAGGCAGATATCGATTTGAATCAAACAGGCTTGCAGAGGCGGCAGATGCACCCTCCCCCCAGGGATACCAGCTTTGGGCGGGTTGTTGGGAGGGGTTTGTGTATAGACCGGGGAACCCGTTGGGAGCGGTTGACGTGGGAAGACCGACTCGATCGGCTTCGGGCCGATATTTGATGTCGCCCGCAGATATGGGGGGAAGATCAGCTGAGGAATATGCTGGATGAAACGGGAACTGGGAGCTCATGATGGGGTCTGAATAGCTGGTGGTCATGCTGGGTACGGTGGCAGGTGGGGGTGCCAGGAATAAATCATCCAAGTGAGAGGGGCGGTTGCCGATGATGGGTGAAGTGGACGCTGAGGACCTTGGGGCCTGGTGGCCAGGACCAATGGGTGCTGTTTGGCGATGGAACTTGACATAGGTGCACCTGCATTTGCGGGAGACACATTTGGCTAAAGGGAGGCGTGAGCGATTCATTCGAAAGCAATTGAGATGAGTCGCGCACAACAAGGATTGGATCCGTCGCAGGGGAGACTGGACTGGACACACTGGTCGCAAGCTTGCTTGGAGGTGGTTGCGCGCGAAGCTGCTGCAGAGCCTTTCCGCCGACCACCTGCGGCATTTGGAGTGGGTTTCTCGTTTGCATGGCACTTGTTGACGTGACGCGAGAGCAAATCACTGGGAGAGGAGGATGAGTGCAACGATTGAGCAGAAGGGTGAAAACCGCACCTTCGGGCGAACTGATCGCCACAGTACTGGCACTTGTAGGGGCGATCACCTGTGTCTGGAGACGGAGTCAGCATAGGAGAGCGAGAGCGGAGACGGAGGTGGTGCAGTGGCAGTCCCGCCCCAGTGGAGCAAAGAGAAACATACGTGATCGCATGTGTCTTGCGACATGCTGGGGACGGGTGAAGGTTGCTTGGCACACGGGGCACTTGTGATCACCACCCATGGTATGTTTTTTTTTTGCGACGAGGAGTAGGGAGGAGGACGAGGACTCAAAGGGGATGACACACCTTTGTATATATTTATCGCCCCCCCTCGGAACCCCAGATCTCAGATCACCGGCCATTCCCGCATGACGTCACACGGTTACACCCTCGATTTCATTGGTATAGAGTACTGTACTCTCTCTCGTAGACGAGTATCTGCTACATCTGCACCGAACGTGTGCGCACGGGCCAGCCATTCCTCGCGGGACAATACCCAGTATGACGCCATGTGCTTGGGTCTATTTGCGCGAGATCGTGGCGGAGATCAATCCACTGATGACGTCAGTGCGATGCGGTCCTGGATGTGCGTCACTCACCTCGGCGCAGCGATGGGCATGAAGACCTCTGCGTTGGCTCTGTCAAGGTTTCCGAGAGTGAGTGAGCGACCTTCCCATTCGAAACCAGTGCAGAGAGAGGAAGGAGCCAGGATTCCCCAACCAGGCATATCAGTCGGCACATATCCGAGCAGAACCCCCGTTGTCCATCCCAACACATCGATGCGGTCATAGCAGAAGCGCAGCCCGGCGTCACAGCCCTGCAAGAACCAGCTCATCTCCTTACCCAACATGCGAGTCCCACGCGTCCACGGCTCCCCCCAAAGTCACATGACCCCTGCGTCATCGCAACGTGGGGCCACAGAAGAAGAGCTGATCACTTACGGCGTCGTGTTGTCCAGCCCAATGTACTTCATATCCACAGCGACGTAGTGCTTGTTGGGAAGCCTGTACGACACCGTCTCCACGGGATCGTTCTCCGCGACGACTCGTTGCCCCATCTTGAACAGGGTCGCCTGCCAACACCATCAAGACGACGATCTTCGATTCCGCATGACTCACCTGGACACTCTCGCTCTCATCCGTGGCAAAAATATCCAGCGTGGCAACCCTCGCTTTCATAGCAACACCCTCCGCGTCTGCCACCTCTCTTGGAACCTCAAACGCCAGTTTCTTCGCATCAGCAGGGAATCGAATCGCGAACGGGCTGTAGGTGTACGACAGATCGACAGACGTCGAGAAGACACGGTCGTCGACCTCGGCGAGTGTCGTGTATTCGTCACGCACAAAATCCGCGAACGAGGATCCAGTCGATTTAAGTACTGAATACCAGTCTAGGCTGTGCAGATAAGTGTAACAAGCACACGTACCCAATAAATCCCTGATTCCACCCGTCACCTTCCCCGTGAGCGCGCCATCGATAGACTTTTCTACCTGCAGCAAAGCATGCGCATGCGCATGAGACCGAGTACAATGGCAGAGGGGAAAAAAGTGGGTGGCAGGAGAGAAGGGTAGCTCTTATATATATGAAGAAACGAAGGCCCCCCCTTGGAGTCTGGGTCCAGACCCGGAACGCCCATGATAAAAACCTGACATCTCGGCAAAACAAAAGGCTCCACCGCCTTGACTATGGCATCCATCAGATCTAGCCCTCCTAACAACCAATGACCCATCGTCGAAGCAGAAGAGAGAAAAAAAAAATACCCTCAAACAAGCGCAACGTGTGGCCCGAAGCCGAAGCCGAATACTATCAGTGGGAAAAAAAAAAAAGGGGGGGGAACACACCTCGACCGCTGCGATGCGCTTATCTTCCCCGTCCCTGATGAACGAGTGCGGGTGCGGACGTTCCTGACCAACAGCGGCTCCAACGGGGATGCGGGACCAGCGCAGTTTCTCCACCGTTACAAGTGCCTTGGTGATATGCGAATAGGTCGCGACGATGTGGGTGCCCAGGTGCAGCGCAAAGTGCTCGGGAGTCAGGACGTGAGGAGACACCTTGGCGAGATCTGTGTATATATAGCGTTGAACATATGCGTCAAGGACGAGGAGGAGAGGAGAGGTACAGTAGGTGATGTTCTTCACTGGGGAGGTGGATCAGAAATGGGTTTTAAATGGTATGCCTTCACTCACTCGAGTCTGTAGCAACGACGACCGAGTTATCCGCCTTCGTGTAGCTGCAGTAGCGTACAAGGAACGTGAGCTAGGCTCCACGAGGAGCCGAATATCATACCTCGTCGCGATGTCTCCTTCCAGGAGCACCTGGACATTGTACTCGACAATTTCATGGACAGCGTCGTTCCGGACAACTCGGAAGACGCGAATCTGGTCTTTGCCGTAGCGGGCAGACGTGAGGATTCCTTCAGTGCTTGTCATGGCTGCAACAACTGGAAGTGATACGGATCAATAACAAAGGGTCTAGCTAGCTTTACTTCACGAGTAAAAAAAAAAATCGATCAATCCCAACTATCGCTTGCTCAATAGGGGCTACAAATTCTATGTAGGGAAAATAAAATAGGTATATCCGAATTATGAACGCTCTAACCTAAACGCCCCCAAGCATCGCGCCCACTCACCTCCATGCGCCATCCCACTCAAATCTAGTTCTATTCCACCTCTCGGGATAACCAACGTGCTGCGCGGCATGTACACCCAAGGTCGACTGTTCGGGGGTACCCAGAGCAGCAGACGGCCTTGGGGTCCCACGATCCACCCGTCTGCTTCCAAATGAATCGAGTTCCGCCAGTCATCGCCGCACTGCCCGTCAAAGAGCTCACCGGGGTTGCGCAGGGCATGCCCTCGTGAGGACGAGAAGCATATGGGCACTACTGGTTCATCCTGCTGTGATGCAACCGTCAGGTTATCGGACCGTCCTGCCCATGTCTGTTTCGCATCCCACACACGCAGACTGCAGTCATCCCCAGCCGACGCGATCAACTTTCCATCAGGAGAGAAAGAAATAGCGTAGATCCAGCCCTTCCCATGACAGTCCGCGATGCAGTCCACCTCCACGCCAGTAGCCGCGTCCCACGTCCGGATAGTACCATCCCCAGAAGCAGAAGCGACCGATCTCCCATCCCGCGAGAACGCAACGCACATGACCGGCTTGCGGTGCCCAGCCAGTACTAACTGACTGCCCACCTGCGCCCCCGTCTCCGTATCCCACAGGCGGACAGTGCTGTCCGCCGAGCCCGACACCATCCGCGTCCCATCAGGCGAGAACGCGACGCAGTACACGGCATCTGTATGTCCTTGGAAGGGCTTGCCCACTTGCAAACCTGTCTCTGCGTCCCACAAACGGACTGCCCAGTCACGCGAGCCCGACGCGATTCTCTTTCCATCGGGCGAATATGCAACAGAGTATATGAACCCTCGGGAGCGTCCTGCGAATGGGACATCGATCTGTGTGCCGGAGTTCACATCCCAGATACGGATAGTGGTATCCGCCGAGCCTGAGACGACCCGCTGACCGTCCGGCGAGAATGCGACCGAGAAGACCCAGCCAGCATGACCCTCGAGCTCAGGGCACACCGGCAGACCAGAGTCGATATCCGTCAGACAGACATAGTTGTCGCGCGACGCCGACGCGATCAGCTTGCCGTCCGGAGAGACAGCGACGGAATGGATCCACTCGGTGTGCACCTCGAGCGCGTTGCCGATCTGCAAGCCGGTGTCGGCGTCCCAGACACGGACGGTTTTGTCACGCGACCCCGACACGATCTTCTTGCCATCCGGGGAGAATGCGACCGAGTAGACGGAGCTGGAATGTCCAGGGTGTCCGTTCGGAGGCGCTGATCTAGTTTCTGCATCCCATACGCGGATAGTGTTGTCCTTCCCGCTCGACGCGATTCGTTTGCCGTCTGGGGACCACGCGACAGCGTGAACGCACTCGACGTGCCCCTCGATGGCATTGCCCACCTGTATTCCCGTCTTCACATCCCACACCCGTACAGTTTGGTCGTCAGAACCAGACAGGATCCGCGTTCCATCGGGCGAAAAGGCGATCGAATAGATACTGCCAGTATGGCCTTCGAGCACGTTACCCACTTGCACGCCGGTGTCCGAGTCCCACAGCCAAATCGTGGAATCCACCGAACCCGACGCAATGAGTTTCCCATCGGGCGAAAAGACGACGGAGAGGATCGAGGCTACATGTCCTTCCAGAGGGGTGCACTCCTGCAACCTCGTTTCTGCATCCCATATCCGAATCGAATGATCGTCGGATGCCGATACGATCCGCTTGCTATCCGGTGAGAAGAAAACCGATTGTACGCAGCCGGTGTGCCCTCGAAGGGCATCGCCTACTTGCCGACGCGTCTCTGCATCCCAAAGGATAACACTTTGATCTATGGATCCTGATGCGATGTACCTCCCATCAGGCGAGTGGGCAACTGCGAGGACCCAGTTATCGTGTCCCTGCAGGGGGTCGCCGACTTGCAGGCCTTTTTCTACGCCCCAAATACGGATGGTACAGTCCCGAGAGCCTGACACTACGCGCTTGCCGTCCGGTGAGAATGCAACCGCATGAACACGATCAGTGTGTCCCTCCAGTGGATTACCCACCGCCAAGCCTGTCTCTGCATCCCACAAACGAACGGTATGGTCGTCTGAGCCCGAAACAAGTCTCGTTCCGTCTGGCGAAAAGGCGAGGGATGTTACCGTAGATGTGTGCTCTTCGATAGTGAACTGGGTAATGGGCCAGTGTACATCGCGACCACACGCGACCCGCGGAACCCCGTAGAACCTTTCAGAAAACAAGGTGGAGATGAAAGAACGCTCCGGCGAGAATGGCAGGGCAGAGAGGTACAAATGTGGGGTGCTCTGAGAGATAGCGCCGCCAAAAGTTCTGATGAATCGCAAAACATCTGCTGCCATCTCCGCAATGCTTTCATGTCCCTTCTAGCCACGATAAGCCGATATGAAAATATGGAAGGTAGGCCTTACTTACCCCTGCCCATCGTATCACGCCATCCAGTTCCACATGAGCATTGCCAAGCTCCTTGAGCAAACTAAGCGCTTCCACCCAAAAAAGGGTTTGTTCGCCTTTGAAGAACCGCTCCACCTCCTTCGCCACCTGCGAGTCGAAAGCTGACTCGCGAAGATGGCTGACCCAGTGTCGACAAGAATAAGACAAATGAGGCGAAACATGATTCTTTATCCGGGAAGCCAAGTCCGCGATGTCTGAATTTCGCGTGTAGGAGCTTTCTAAGCCGCATATGTTGAAGCGCAGGTCTTGTTGCAAGATACAAAGGGCAGAGTATGCCAATTCAACGTGCGTGTCCAATTTGTCGACGAAGAACTCCTCACTCCGGGACGCATCAGTTAAGAACTCGAAGAAGGTCGAGTGTAGAGGTCGAATGGGCCGGGATGGATCAGTAATACCGCTAAGAAGGGGGGCCATGGATCTTAGAACGACCTCCACATCATACCGATCCGAGTCCCTTCGGAAATTCCGACGCATAGTGGCAAGAGAGTCCATCGGAAGTGGTTCCATTGTGCATAGAACCTGATGCATCACAGAACGGAATCGAGCAAGCGCCTCGGGTGTCGGTTCCACTACGTCCCTCAGAATGGCGCGGTACATGTCATCCAAGAGGGCTTCACCTTCTCCCGGACCACGTGAGACCAAGTCATTATAGCGTTGCTGTGGAGTTGAGCAAGTCTTCTGGGACCTGATGAATTCGCAAGCAAGCCGAGCCCACTCGAACAGGCCATCAGACTTTCGTGCAAGCGTAGTAGCGACCTGTTCTTCACAAAAGTCACCCCGCAGTTCGTCAGAAATGTACAAGCAAAGATCACGATATGTCGATACGGCGACCGTGTCATCGATGGATTCGGCTTTGACGTGTTTCGCGTCGTGCAATGCGTGGTAGATGTCGGGAAGAGGGCGGGAAGTAAGAAGAATGCGGAAATTGGCGGGGAGATTGGACGTCTCCGTGGACGCAAGAACGCGAAGGATATTCCTCCGGGATGCCTCTGTCCCGCTTTCGTCTAATGCGTCGATGATGATGACAACAGGTCCGATGATAGGACTCGATAGATTTGATAGGGGTTGCAAAATGAGCTTTCGCCACTGTTGCATGACATCGGCAGTGGTCTTGAGCGAATGGTCACTGGCGAGGACACCAGCTAAAGCCCGCTTCAGCGTGGGGTCACAGTCGGCCAGACCATGCGCGATAGTTGTGAAGAGTTTTTCATGGCGGCGCTCTGCGGATCTGTCGCGCGCGAAGCAGAAACATGAACCGGGGCCCCCAAGTTCCTTCAACCATTTCGCTATCGTGTGAGCAATGGTTGATTTTCCCTTGCCCGCTTGCCCGTGCAGCCAGAACACACGAGGGCAGTCGGGTTCTGGAGAATGAATCCAGTCGATGATCTCAGTCAAGAGATCAGTTCTGGTGCCTTCTAGGCAGATCTTTGTGGTATCTAACCCGGCATCAGCTGCATATGCCATGCCGCCAAGATTTGCAGAACCGCCTGATCAGCAGAGGTGTTAAACTTGAGCCGAAAGAAAAACCCCATTTACTTCTCACCTGCCTGTGCAATGTCATCCCGGAGAAAGCGAAGATCAGTTAATGTCTGGTGGACCGAGTCATGGATATCACGGTGGGTAGCTCGATTCCTGAATTGCTGCATCAGTGCATCCATTGCTTCGTTATACTTGGCTATTGTCGTGCTCGTTTCAGACAGGATATTCTTTCCGAGTTTCCGCCCTGAGTAAACCAATAAGCAGACAGATATATGGAGAGGACGCAATCAGCCCTACAAATGTTTGTCGTCTCTGGATAAATTCTGATAAACTGCGTACATGCATTCATTACCTCGACGAGTTTGGTCAACGCGTCTTTCCGCGAGGTAGTCGCAATCAGGGCTGTATCCTCCATGAAAATTTCATAGACTTGACTGATCTTGAGGAGGAGACCGCCCATTGACTCGTCGAGGTTTCCATGTGCGATAATTGTCTATCGAAAGGGCATTGTCAGGACGTCGGTGCTCTTGTATTCCGAATGACACCTACCTGAGCAGTCCACGATAATGCTCCAACGGACATTTTGGCATATGGGTGAATCTAAAGAAGTGGTCACATCACATAGCTGTGCTGGTTATGATGTCACTTACATTAGTGATCGTATTAACGACCGCGTGGAAGGCCCTGAGGGGTTGGAGGTAAGTGGAGTCGAATATGGTCAGTTGATCCGAGTCCGAATTTGCATTCCAAGCGGCACCCGTTATGACAGTAGATGTAGGGCGAATCCGAGAAACATCGCTTTGTCCACTTTTAATTTCACTGTGAGTACGCGATTGTTCGACGTTGATTTTCATCGTGTCCTGTTTATTAGATGCTAAGTGTTACTGAGAATGCGGTCGGAACCAGTTTACCTTTTCGGAATGGACAACTAATTTACCGTTTGCAAGCCCATCAGTTTCAGGTATTTTAGTGCATGATGGTGGCAGTGTGTGCTACAAAACGAGATTTTAATTAAGTTTCCTGGAGAGTCAACGGAAACGCACATGATCCTCCCTACCCTGAGCGTCACCACGTTTGTTCCTCGTAAATGAAAGCCCAAGAGAAGTCCCGAACGACTTTCGCATGTCAGGCACGCCCAAAGTTCAGGTACTGGATGACATACCTGGCAGATGCGAGTCAGGAATCCAAATAGTCCACTTTTAGAGTTTCTGGTGTGTGGACTTCTCTGACATTGAAAAATCAAGAAAACAGCCACAGCAGAACACAAACATTTGCTTACCGTATCTTCCACAACCGGGACGGCGCCTTCTACATGGGGCGTTGGCTTGCTTTCCGTGACCCGACGAAAATAAGAGAAGATGTTATGGTGCATGCCTTGTTAGAATATTGCAGGAGGGGCTCGAGTTAAGTATTCTAACAAATGGAGATGTTTCCGGCATAACCATACGGCCGTGACGTTGACGAACCCGCGGAAATGAACCACGGCGAACTTCTGGTTGACGGGCGCCACTGTGGATGCCTGCTTCGTTGAAGAATGTAGGATCAACCCCCTGAACAATGCGAATGCTTCGTGGTCGCAGTGCTCCACAAAAACTTTTGCGGAAGTACTCCGCGTACATATTTGTGCAGCTCAGCGTGCTGTGACTCTAGTAAAAGCATGCTCAGCACGTTGCACATGGACAGGGAGTATGTACAAGGTCAAATGTTCGATCTGGAAGCTCCGCTGCATGCAATCGAGTAGACCTTGATCAAGATCAGGGCACCGTAATGAATACAAGGCTCGGAGCTACATTCTCCTGTCTCAGTGTTCCCGCGTTTTGCCTTGAGCAGTACCTCGTCGTCCAAAACGCAACTTGCCGTTGACCACGATAGAAGCGTGTGTTCTATGCACCCGTTGGCTAGGACCGAAACTGCCTCGTTTTGTTGGCATAGAGTACAGCCACATTCCGCCGCCCAAAACGATGAGAATCTAGCATGTGCCTGCAGCTCATTGCAGAGGCGCGTATGTGGGCAATAAGACAGCAGTGCATGTCTTGAGGCCACCGACATGGAAGTGGCAGGTTGGAGGGCCCTGTACTGTGCAGTCCCAACGCTCGTATGCAAGTACTCAGATGGCCGCTAACCCCATTACAATGTGAGCTCCGAGGCGCAACAGTGATACGAACCCATGTGTGACGCCTTACTGTAAACAGAGTAGCGCACCCAATTGGAAACTGCCTACATACTTGTCCTGTCCTAGTAGGTGCGGGAATGTGGAGTACAAATGGCTTGCAGCTTAGTGACTGGGGTTGTTACAAGTGAAGTTCTTGAAGTAGTACTGCTTGTACCCATTCTTAGTTCTGAAGAGTCGGAGTTTTCTTGGGTGTGAGACAGAATCTGAAATTCCCAAATGGTTGGACCAAACATCACACCGATCATAGTAGGAGATACAGACGACTTCGAGGTCCATTCGCGCATCAACGCCGGTGTTATGTACGACTTACTTACTGCGACAAGCTGTCCGTTAGGTATGTATCATTGAATATTGTTGAACCGGCGTGCGGTCGGATCCTGTGATTTGGCACTCCTGGAAGTCACGTTCTTCCGAGGGGTCGGATGATAGGGCGTGCGCCTTATACAAACATTACCCCAGCCTTGCACGAACCTACTATGATATTAGTTTTTGTACCAATTTCTCCCCGCCATGATCATTGGTCGTGTAGTTGTCTGCGAAGATACGTAGCTGGCATTAGGCCCTTGGGAACTAATTTCAAGCATCCAAAAGGATAGTCCAGTGCAAATAACACCCATTCATGATCGGGTCGTATAGGTTGTAATATCACGTCCAAAAGTGAGTAATGTGCAGCGGTTTTATGAGCGGGTGACTGTTCAATCCTGCTCGCAGCTGGTGAAGTGAAATGTGAAGATGAAGGTTGCGTAAGATTGAGCACGAATTGGTCATGGTCCGGTGCCAGCTGACCAGGTGTGATCAACCACTGGGCCAGAGCAAGGCACATTTGTGGCGGAAATAATGCGGATCAATTTCTTAGCATTTGCAGAAGGAATGTACATATCTGCCATGAAACGCGACTGTGCAAAGATTTTATTGTTAGAGGGAATTGAAGTAGTGCGGCATTCAGAAACTGGCCAAGTTGCCATCTCGGTCAAAGTGCCTCTCTCTCTCGAAAAAAAAAAAAAGAAACTGGCCAAGCATCGAGCCAGCCTCAGCGATAAGCGATAATAATTGTTGAAAAGCTACCAGTGAGGAAATTTCTTTGTTCATATGAGAGGAGAATGAGCTTGACGTGAGTTGGATCGCCACCGCGCACACCACCTAGCCATTGTTGATATGATCAGCATTTGGCGACCAAGCACAGATGAAAAAAAAAATCCAATGTCATAAGATAGAGCGATAGTCTGTATATCACTGATCCCATGAATTGATGGGAAGGTCAAAGAGAAGTAGCTTTAGCGACTTTTGATTGCTCGCAGGAATGCGCACGGAGCGCACGGAGCAGCAGGGCTACATATGCAAAAATGCAAGATGGAATTTGGCTGATCTTGGCACATGAAATCATGCATTCCCCTGGGGCCTTCGACATTGCGGCCAAGGACATGATTGCCTCCTGCAAGGACTTCCCCTCTGAGAACATTATGATTGCGACCTACAAAGCAACCGCGGTTCAACTATTGGGCTACCACCCTCGGTAATGACAGGCACGCTGACTTGGGCGGTTGATTGGGAACAATAAATGTTGACGGGCAGCTGTGTTGCACGCGGTACATGGCGTGTGACTCACAGGTTTTGCAATGAAGTGGTCCAGTGCGTGATAGAACTTGGTATCGTGTATAATGTGCGTTGAGAGACATATTATGATAAAGGGGTCGCCGACCTAGGGGTAAAGTACGTGTAGCACACAGTGATGGTGGATAGGACAAGGTGGCTTCGAGTACCCATGCTGAGATGGTCGCTGGTCTGCGATGACCTCAGAGCAAAAAATTACGAATTACTTGACAATGAAACAACCAAATACTGGCGCGAACCAACCTAAACATCCACAGTTCAACTTAGCAAGCGCGATTTCAGGCAGAGAATGCTGCTAGGCAGGGTGGGGCCGGCGTCTCGGTGCAGCACAGACTGCATGAGTTCCACGACATCTTGAGAGGAAACAGTGGGAGACCTCGATGTTAGTTCTCGAAGGAGCTCCCCAACCTGTCTTCTGCACAAGTGAGATGTAGAACAAGAAATGGGCACTGAACTTGGAAGCTATAATAATATTGTGTGATCCTCAAAAGAAAATGTTCACTCGTCAAAATTGTGGAGGGTGGGTAGGAAGCACTGAGATGGCAGAACGTGCCATGACTTGCAGTTGTCAAATCAGATAGCTCGTCGAGAGCTTGCACCTGCGACAGGTAGGATAAATGAAGAGCTTTTACTCACCCCGTGTCGGAAAGGTCATGCACTCCTTAACTATGTGGAGGAGTCGGAGGACAAACCCCATTAGGCCTTAAAGAAATGTTTGAACCTAAGTGACTTGGCTAGTTGAACAGGAAAGCTGTCGAGTATTGACTGGCGTTGGCGGACGAGACGGGAAGTAAACGTAAACCAGCATTGGGAAGTATTGCAAGGACGAACAATGTTTGCGATAGCACGGCATTTGCTAAGATTGTGTAATAATGAATTCACTGATTTTGGTTGCTGCGGCATGAATGTTCAGAGCTGGCTTAGAAGTTCTACTCTGCAGTTCTTGAAGCTTGAAGTTCTATGCAGACCCGGGACATGGAGCGCCGAGTCGGTGAAACGATGGTTACGTAAGCTTGTGCATGGCTCGGACCCACCCGGAAATCGAGAATTTCCCAAGTGTCTTTCTTCCTCCACTGCAGTCATGATACGAACAGCGTTCTCGTCGTCCCCTGCGTCCACCCTTAGACGCGCCATCCGCCACCCGACGCGGTTCGCAAGTTCAACAACAACAGAGGCTGCTCAGAAGAAGGCCCAGGATGCACTCGGTACAGCCCAGAAACAGGCCGAGCAGCTGTTCGAGACTGCAAAGAAGAGCCTGGGACCTCTCGGTGAACGGATAGGAATCATGCTTGGGGGTGAGTGGCTCTCAGCTGATTTGACTTCTGTGTGACTGGCTGACTATGGGACAACGTGGTAGCTTACCGCCAGCCTCTGCTTTATAATGCCGCTGTTGCTCGAGAGGTTGTCAAGCAAATTTACATCGCAGAAAACCTTGCCCCTCCCCGTTCCTTATCCACTGTCGTCGATGCATACCGTACCATCTGGGCACGCGCACGGGATCCAGCGTACTTTCGCAGTCTGCTGTCCTCCGGTGAGTGGGCGAGATTGGCCATTTACGGGGTTGAGGCATACGGTATTTTCAAGGTGTGTTCTGACACTTTGAAACGTTCTCGCTTCTCATGTAACGAATACAGATTGGAGAGATAATCGGGCGACGAAGTCTCGTGGGATACAACTTGCATTAGAGAGCAGACATCGGCGGTGTCGCACATAATGTTATTATATATGCTTAGATGTCACCGCGAACACCCGAAACCACATCGACCGAACCAAGTATACGCACACGGGACGCAACAAAAATTGCGCATAAATCTAATTCCAAGGTACTTGAAGCATAGTATAAGGTAGCTTAGTCTTCCTTCTTGGATCCAACCTTCTTCTCTGCCTCGGCAATGGATGCACTGTCCGTCTGCGGGCCTGATGCAGCTATAATAATGTACATATGTCGGCGTCAGAGGTCGCAAAAGAAGGTCCGAAGAAAAACATACCTCCAAACATTGACTGACCCTTCCATGGTCGTTTAAGATCACCGTCTGCAGGCTTTCCGAGAATATGAATAGCCACAGGTTTCGCGTCATAGAGGTTCTTCAGACCCATGAGGGCTTGTATAAAGAGGGGTTGTGTGTACTTGAGATAGAGATGGAAAACGGTCATCATGGCAATGCCAAAGTACGCTCCGCGTAGCTGAAGGAAAATAAAGGGTGTCAGTAAGATAAAGCGCAAGACGGATGGGCAAAAACGCACGAGTTTTGACGTCTCGGAAAGATCATAGTCACGGACGGTAGTGGTAACAAGTCCTCCAGACTCGGATGACTATGCATCATGTAGTAAGCACGGGATATACGACCACTCAAACAATGTCATACCATCGGATTGGGTGTGTCAACTGTAATAAGCAAATAAATTGGGTGACTTGCACAAAAGAAGCACACGACTACGTACCATATTTCAGAACAGTCTGGTCGTTCTTTTGCTTGATCTATTCCACAGCTTAGTATGACAGGGCATTGACGAAAAGATTGTGACATGCCTTGTACGATATGTAGAAGTACGTACCGAGAATGATGATCTGACTGGTGATATATCCCAGACGCACGTAGTTGAGCACGACCGGGTCATCGAATGGAATCCTCCGGGCGACTAGTGAAAAAAACGCGTTGACATTGGCATTGAAACTCTGCGTACGATTGGATACGCACCCTGCATGGCGCCGAGGGAAATGACAATGTTTTGTACGCCCGCGTTCATGGTGGATTGTTTTCGAGTTTGAGTGACCACGTACGCTGCACAGGAAAGAAACTTGGGCGTGATGTGACAGAAGTGTGACGAGCAAAATCTACTACTATCGGAGTTAGCCACCCCACTAATTGGCACTACATATTCCTCTAACAGTAAATTTTCTTTCCAGCTACACTTCACGAAAACTGCATTCTTAAGTGCTACGAAGTTGAATGACATTGATCTACACAGTATTCGTTGAGATAGAAAAAAAAACAGTGTGACAGGGAGTAAAATCACGCCTGTGACATTCAGTGGTACAAGAGTATGAACTTACTCCAAGTTATGACTTCAAAATCATAAGATGTGACGAGGTGTTACCTTTTGTGACATGTTGTGACGGCCAACAAGTGGGGCGGTCAACTTGGAAAGCAATGACGTCTTCCAGAGGTTGTGGGTTTTGGAATCACCACTATGTTCAACAACGAAGTTGCATCTGTATCCCGTGCAACATCCGTATCACGCGTCTCCAAAACACCCTCGACGCGCTCGAGAGCACAGTCGCTCATAAAGAAGAACGTCGCTCCACAAGATCTCCGCCCATCCGACGTCCTCATCGAACGATTCGTCGCATGGAAAGCCATCGTAAAACAACTCATTGCGTACTTCGAAGGCATTGCAGACATAGAGTCGAATATTGCACGCGAGTATACTAAGCTTGGGGCCGTTATACAGGTGCCTTTTCGTAGCGCCACACAGTTTCTGGGAGAGGGTGGTCTTCAGGTAGGTTACTACTTGTTGAATTTTCATTTCATTCGGGGCTGATCGATTGTTTGCGTACTAGGACGTGTATTATAATGTTCGGGACAAGACACGCAATATTGCAGACCAGCATGCGAACCTTGCACGGACCGTAGATAGCTCCATCGTACAGCACCTCCACAAACTGCACACCGAAATCAAGGCTCATATCAAGGTACCATCCCGCTTATCGTTTGTGTTCATCCTTTCCAAAGTTAACAATTGATTGGCAACCATAGAATATTCAGAACGATACAGGTAAACTCGCAACGAGCGTGGCCAAAGAGCGTGCACTATCAGCACGCATGATTGGCGAACTTTCGACTAGTATCAATGTCTTCAAGAACATGCCTATGAGTGTCACACCTAAGTCCGACCCGTACGTCTCCAATTCTCATCACGTCCTTTACTCACGTGCGCATCCCTTGCCCAGATATGTCGTCAGCATGACAGTCTCGCATCAGCTGCAAAAACAAGTTCACGAAGAAAATGCCCTACAGAAATCCATCATCATAATGCAGCAAAACTCGGCCCACTTCGAAGAAGGCATCGTACGTGCCATCCAGTCAGCCTGGGCAACCTTCGCAGAATGGCGTGAACGCTCTGCAGGCGCCGTTGCCGACGCATGGAACGGGCTCGATATCAACATGTCAGCACTTGCTCCTGATCGCGAGTGGATCGCATTCGCAGCGCGCGAGGACCACCTCCTCGATCCCGAAACACCCCTGCGCAATCCCACAACCATTGTATATCCCGGGCGCAACGACTCCGCAGCATCACCCGTCCATTCTGGCTACATCGAACGCAGGAAACGGTTCACGAGGACATACCACGAAGCGTTCTATGTCCTAACGCCCGCCGGATTCCTGCATGAATACCCAACCTCGGATCCAACACACATCGGCACGCACGCACCAGCGTTTTCGCTCTTCTTACCTGCATGTACACTGGGTCCACCTTCGTCATCTTCTGCGCGGTCACACAAGTTCCATATCGAGGGAACAAAGGATGGGATGGGGCTTGTCGGTGGCGGAACGATTCGTCGGTCCGTAATGGGCATTAAAAGCAGTTCACATGCGTGGGCATTTCGCGCGCGCAGCCGTGAGGATATGATGGAGTGGTGGAATGACATTCGGATGCTGTGTGCGAGGTATCTCGTTGCATCGGAGCAGATTGAACGGGGTGGTCCTGTCCAAGCCGCTGTGCGCTCTGCGGGGTACCTTAGCGAAGAAGAGGAGGAGGAAGAGGAAGGGTCTAGTGTGGAGGAACTCGAGGCGGGGGCAGATGCAGAAGACGAGGACGAAGATGGGGACGATCTCTATCTGGATGCTGATACAGAGATGAACGAGGAACCACCATCCTACTCAAATAACGGGCGCACGGTGAGTTACCTTGTTCGCAACGAGTCATCATAATACTGATCGCTTGTCACGCACATCTCGTCAGCTAGAACAGAAAAACGGCTCGAGCAGTCGTCTCTCGAAGCAGCCTTCGCAACGGCAAGTAGAGAAAGCACCACTGGGGCGCACGCCACACACCCATGTAAATAACGTGAATAACGCCACCAAGACCGCCAATGCAAATCATCATGTCTGCACCCACTCCGCCACTGTCACTACGGACACTTCAGCAGACGCACAGAGAATCTGTACAAGTGAACAGTACGGTTCCTCTTCTCACGGGGCGCAAGACATAGAGAGTGTTCCTGGGCCTGCACCTGTGGAGAGTAGGTTCACCGAGGACTTATGATTGCTATAAATGTGCTCTTGCTCGCCTATTTCCGTATGCACCTCACTTGCTGCTTGTGCTATGTTAGTTATGTAATTCAATTCTTTTTTGTGTGTATCCTGCATTACATATCGTGTTCTGCCCCCACTGGGTTCGAAGTTTGGATGCTAGAAGAGAGTTAGGGAAAGAAAGTCAACCGTCGACAGACGGAACGGAGCCAAGAAAATAAGAGCTTGTAGCATTGCATAGCATGAAACAGCCTGAACAATACAAACTTAGTTGAAAACATCAATTGAATCAAATTGATTGGAATTGTGTGATTGAACATTTGAACGACATGGGATATTATGCGTACGTAGGGACACCATTGTCAGATAGGCAGCCCAGTGGCACATACGGTGACATGGCTACACAGTCATCCGCAATGTGGTCCGCATGTGGAGATTCTGCTCGGACATATCTGCTCGTGGGAAGTCTCTTTGATTGTGATTGGTTGACCACGGTTGAAACTCCAGCTGTTTGAATAGACTCTATCGCCAACTCATCCATCAACAACTGGAACGAAATGACCACCACATACCGAAACACAACTTCAGCGGAGGTGTGTGTCCCCATTGACTGTCTCCCATGTTCAGCGGTGACCTATTAGAATAAAGCGTACTAAAGTTCGCCGGAATGAAAGGATCCCTACGAACCAACTCCCAGTCCCAGTACCGCCATTCAAGGTGCGTGTACCCTTTCTGCGTGCCAACATATATCTCATGGCTTAATGATGTCCGCTAGGTACCAACCATGCCTCCAGCGATGCCACCTACTCCAGGAGATCAAAACATTGGCGGCCGGCAATACATCTGTCCTATGGATCAGTATTTTATGGCACTTGACCCCAATCATCAGCCTCGCTCAGAAGAAGTGCTTCTTCGAGCGGTCCGTGCGAGAGCACCCAAAAGCGACGTTGAGACAGCTTGGAAACTCTACACTGCGGCGGCTAATAGAGTCGTTGAGCAGCTCAAGTCGAAACCGGCCGTAGCTGTGCGTGGTACAATTCCTAATGATAAGGTTTCAACTCAACAGAGCTCTTACTACAGGAAAAACCCAAAGTTGATGATCCGTCTGTCAAGTACTACGATATTCCGGACAGCAAGTATGTCATACGCTTATGGGACGGCGGCATGCAGCAGTATGGCCTCTACTGCTTTGACTTCTACGATTGGTCCGAAGGTACCGCTGTCAATCTTCCCCACGACTACAAAATTTGTAATGCTCCCCCGGCTGGAACTTTTATGATTGGTGACATGGGTGCAGAGGTGAGGAGTTGGGAGGTGGCCTGGGGCATCAGTGCAGAGAAAATACGGCCTGGACAAGAGCGTTTCGCAGTCCCTGAGGGCGCACATCTTGCTCTTGTTCGTCCTGGGAAGCCTTTGTTTTTCTTTGTGCTCCCGACACGTCCGCGTCTATTCGGTGGTGTTCATGCCACATATGCTCAACCCAGGAACTGAGACTGAGGCGGCGATAGTCTGATCCATCCAAGAAAAGAGTAGCCGAAGGTAGGGACACTGGGCAATGTGCAGTTGGACTCTTCTTATCCTTGGATGAAGGTGATCTGCTATGACTCTTGGGCATTCTGGTGGATGACTGGGTCATTGCTTGCTATATCTCCCCTTCTCTCCAGGTCTGAGGGTTTGACCACAATGTCATTATGTCTGAACATGGAAGATATCCACCAATGATTGCAGAATGCAGGAGAACCACCACAAACCTTGACTTCTAGTGTCATCAAAGGGTATCTGTCTGTGTCTGGTTATTGGTACCAATCACAAGGGAAAAGGCACTCAACACTCACATGTGTGAGCATCATGGTTGCAGTGCAAGACTTCAGATAACTAGAAGAGAGTTGGGGAAAGAAAGTTGACTGTCAACAGATGGGACAGAGCCAAGGAAATAAGAGCTTGTAGCATTGCATAGCATGAAACAGCTTGAACAACACAGTTGAAAACATCAATTGAGTTTGATTGATTGGAATTGTGTGATTGAACATTTGAATGACATGGGATATTATGCATACATAGGGACACCATTGTCACATAGGCAGCCCAGGTTGCACATACAGTGACATAGCTACACACATCTGCAATGTGGTCCGCAAGGATCCCACTGCAGGTGTGTGGAGATTCTGTTCTATCCGCCTTTGACTTGCATGCAACAGACCGCAGCTGCAGTCTCTTGAGCTCTTTGTTCTCTTGAGTTCATCGCGTGCTTCCGGGAGGATACCAGGCTGTTCGGTGGCAAGCGGTTGTTCGAGGGATTACTACGGAGTGGAACCCAAATCACCGCGAGATATTTTCTAGGTGGTGAAGGGCCCACCGAAATGGCTAATTACGCTCCAGGGTGTGCCTCCAACGCCGTCCGAACAGAAAACGGACAGCTGCAATGGGAATTTTCCTATGGCACGAAGCATACCTGGTCGGAGCGGATGAAAACATTTCCAGAATCAAACACGCTAAGTGTACTAAAGGAAAGAAAGGGGAAAAGGAAGTGCGTCAGGCAATGTTTGGTGCAAGCGCGGTCTTTCATTTCGTCTCCTGGGAGCCGGGGTCGTCGAGGGTCTGCTGAAGCAGACGCTAGTAGAAAGTATGATTCCTACGTTCAGGCCAATACGAGCACGCAGGAGTATGTGCGACTGCCTTTTCCATTTGTCACCAGTCAGTAGCTGCAGGGACACAAGAAACGAGACCTACGGCACAAGAATGGCGCGCTTTTCTGGTCCAGCCGTCTGGTTCTCTTTTTCCGACTCGTGTTTAGGTCCCTGAGGTCTGCTCAGGCTTCTACTAACCTTCTTTGGTGGGAATTTTTGGCGTGGATTTGTCGGAACGTGAGACGCTGACTGGTATAGATAGAAGAAGCATAGGAGGGAATTAAATAGTTAATAGAATGAACGTATTTGTGGGCAGGCTCCTTCCCATCCACTTCTTCGAATGTGAGGTGTCCTAGTGAGCTTAGGGGGAGAGTGGGAGGTTGCTTAAAGTTGCGGTGTTTGAATTCTTTGTACAGCCACTCGGAATTTCCCTGCTACCTCTACAGTAACGGGCTGTGATGATTTCTCTGTATATCTGGACACCTCCAAACGCAAGTTAGCCAGGCTACGATGTTAGGACTCCTACTTGGGTCGACGGTGAGTGCGGGATTGTTTTGACAACATGCTGAAAAGGGAACAGGATCTCCTTTCGGGATATCAACCACAGTTGCGTTAGAGACGACTTCGTTTCGTCTGTACATATCCCACTTCGCTGCCGTCATGTCAGCAGACGCAGAACAAGATGAACCTTGAATTAACTGAGTGTGGTTGTGAGTACTCATCGACAATTCGAGTTTCATATTCAAACCGCCGTACTTGATGCCATTGCTGTATAGTCCTCTCCAAATGAGGAGCCTCTAAACACTTCGAACTTCATATTTTTTTAGGGTTCGCAAATGGCAGCCTTGCGAATTGAGTTCTTGTCGACCACATTGTAAATGTGTGGGCCGCCCTACCAGCCTTGACGCCGAGTAAAACTCCCAAGAATTCTTTCTGTTCCCGGACTTGGACGGCCCTACGGTGTTCCCTTTTAGAGGGGCCTCCCTTAGGCCCAGCGAATTAAGAGATTACGGAGTCTTCTAGATGGCTTTCTCGAAATTCTGTGGGGCTATATAACCTGCAGAGCTCAGTCATTCGAGAAAGCATTGTCCTCGAGACGCTCAGAGTAGCCTTCGCATGTACGCAGCCTACATGCCAGGGTCACTCTGACCATGGTCTCTTGAATGAGTGTGGCAGAAGCGACTTGATGCAGCTCAAACATCGTAAGAAGGGTGTGTGGCGCCGACGTGAGGCTCCGACGACCGAATCGCACTGCCCACTAGGAGATCACCTGGGCGCCGGACTTTGGTCAGAGGTTGGTCTTTCGCTGATTGTGGTGTAGGTATGGAGTGCATCGTCTCAATTATATCGGAACGTGCAGGGATCTAGTGCTTCTTCACCTGTCTCCGTGGGCATCTTGCTCCACTTCGTGGTGAGCAAGGATATCCATAATCATTGTCATGTAAATTTATGTACAGTTGGTTACCTTTCCTGCTTCTAGGGACAAATGCATGTTCAAATATGGTGGCTGGCTGCTTGGATTGGATGATAATGGACCCCTAACACGGGATAAACGGTTGGGACTGGATCGGGAAAGACGTGTGACGAAGAACGGATGTCAAGCCCGCTCTTACGCCAAGGGGTCGTGCATTGTTTACAAGGCTAGGCCCCGCTTTCTGGGACACCTCCACGACGGTACTTGTTCTCATTCGTCCTGGTGTTCTGTATTAATATCCTCAAATTTTTTCGGTGCATATTGGATTATGAATTGGGTTTGCGATGGGTTACACGAATTACAACGATAACAGATCAGGGGAAGGTCCCTGCCCTACATACCTTTCTTGGAATCCTTGCGGATTGTGACAATGGCACAACATTTGCGCCGAACCTCTCGGCTGGAGAGCGCTCGTAACAGACACCTACGGACTCGGACGATGTGAATACAGTATAAATAATGATGCTGAACTACTGATGAAGCGTATATCTTACCCTCATATAACCCACCTTAAGTTCAATGGCATCCGAAGTACATCAGTGAGTACAACATGGAGAATAACTCGAGCAGACGTGTGAATCTCATGACCACTCCAGAAGGGCGAAGGCGCAATCCGCGTCACCCCTTGGTCCCCTTGGCATCGAAGCTGCCATGGAGGCAAAGGCCAACCCTTCCATCGAAATCCGGCCCAAGATCTTCGATGAGTTTGCTCTAACGGATCGTGTCGCACTAGTCTCGGGAGGGAACCGAGGCCTTGGACTCGAAATGGCCATCGCAATGTGCGAAGCGGGGGCAAGGGCTGTCTATTGCTTTGATCTACCTGCAGAGCCTTCAGAAGAGTTCATTGCATCACGCGAGTATGTCAGCAAGCTCGGAAATGACTCTAGATTGGAGTACTTCACGGCAGACGTGCGTGATCAGCACTTGCTCCACAGCAAAGCGGAAGAAATTGGAGACAGGGAACAAAGGATGGATATTTGCATTGCCGCCGCTGGCATTGTCAAGGGCGAGCCGGATTACTTGGAGTGTTCTGCCGAACAATTCAGAGAGGTGCACAGGGAGAATACAAGCACCGCTACTGTATGATGACCACATCACTTGTTTAGGTCTTGGACGTGAATACGTGCGGTGTTTTCTTCACGGCACAGGCTGCTGGCCGCCAGATGGCGCGTTTTGGACGTGGAGGCAGTATCATACTTATTGCTTCCATACTAGGAAGCGTTGCCAGCAAGGTGGGGAGTGGTCTTGATGCTGAGTATGTGGATACTGATCTTGCAGTGTACTACAGGACCCTGGAGTTATTTCATACAACACGTCGAAGTCCGCCGTGTTGCAGATGGCTCGTAGCATGGCATGCGAACTTGGGGTGAAAAGGATCAGAGTTAACACGATATCACCTGGATATATCTACACGAAGTATGTCAGGTTTTTGCTCGCAAAGTGGCATATCTGACATGGGAATGCATCCATTTTAGGATGATCGCAGCGTTTCTGGACAAGGAACCACAACTATTGAACTTGATTTCAAGCATGAATCCGCTTGGTCGGATTGGAAGATCAGACGAGCTCCGTGGGATTGCAACGTGGCTTGCATCCGATGCGTCCAGTTTCTGTACTGGAAGCGAGTGAGTGCTATATTCTGGTAGACAGCGGGACACTAACGTTAGTCCGAAGCATTGAAGTGAGCGGTGGCCACCTCTCGTGGTAGATGAAAACAGGATGGCGGCAAGTCCGTCAAACCAAATTGTAGTTGATACGTCCAAGAAATAGTCAACGGATTGACCATGATGATGTCGCTTTATTGAAACATATCCGTTCGTTGTATCCTTGAAAGCAATGAATCGCTCTCAGATATATATTGTATACGAATTGATGGTGAAGCTTTGAAGAAGGACAGTACTGATGATGATCAATCGAGAATCGAGATAAAGTTTTTCATATCCGTCCATATTTGGTCATACATTATTGGTTGGGGTCCTAACTAACCTTGTTCCTAGCACTGAACAGTCCCTCGTTATGTGCCAGCCCACCATGGGCACTGTACTTCCATTCGTTTTTCTTCTGCTCCTTATACCCCACAGTCTTGCAAGCGTAACTGTCTATAGTCAATTACCACTCGGAGATGCAACTAAATCTGCTTCTGCTTCGTCTGCAACTTACACAGGCGCGGCTGCCTACGACCCAACTGTACTCACCCCTCCTGCCGTTCCTCAAGGGTTCACTACCCAACTCTCCCTTTCGCTTTCATCTACCTCAAACAATGTGTCACTCAGCCAACCTCTTAAAGGCTCGTTTCTTGGTTTTTCTATAGAGTTTAGTGTCATCAATCAGATCTGTAAGTTGGCTCACTGTTCTTCTAGAAACATGCTATTCACCCCTTATAGTTGGAAAAAACTCGTACATACCACTTTTGCCCGGCCTCTTCTCCATCACTGAACCCTGGTCACTAGTTCATTCATCCAAGTACCCTTTCTGAACCTCATGTCAGCCCTCCGCCAACGTGGGGGCGAAGTACGCATTCGACTTGGCGGTAACACACAGGAATCAGCTGCATTCGTCGATACCCTCCCCGATGGTGTCATGATTCTGAAGGAACCCAGTAATCTCAACGATCCCGTAAGTGACATTCTTTTGCGCCTTTGGACGCTAATATATAGGACGGATATTTCATAAACATGCTCTATTTTCTTTTCCTGCATGATAGACATCGACACCCGCGCTCAGATATACTGCCGATGTCATTTATATGCTCGGAAATATATCATCATTAGTAGATGTTAAGTGGTTCCTCGGTACGCACTCGTTGTCCTATTTCCCTTCGTCCCTCCCTTTTCGACAACTCACAATAGGTTTACCATTCAACGATACATCGAACCTTCGTCTACAAATTGCGGAGATCGGAGAATCTGTGTTGGATCCAGGCGGCTACCTCTTGGGACTTCAGGTTGGAAATGAGGTGCGTGTTTCAAACAAAAAACTTCTTGGGCACTTGGCTAAATTACTCTGTGATTTGTACTCTTCATTTGAATTTACTGTGTTCTCACCGCTCCTTTGATCACTATACTGGTTTTACAGCCCGATCTGTACGCCTCACACGGCCTCCGTCCGTCAACTTATGCGCCATCTGACTACGTTAACGAACTTGGAACGATGGTTAAGGCGATCTCCAATGATCCTTCCATAAAAATCAAGAACAACCTCGTCGTACCCTCCGTCTCGGGGACATGGACTCCTGAGCAGGTATTCGACACAGGTCTGATCGCCTCCTACGGAAACGCAATAGGATACCTTGCCATCGAACATTACCCCACCGACAACTGTTATGCGCACTATGGCTTTGGCCACCCGGTCTATCCTCAGGATGTCTTCTCCAATTATTTGAACCATACATCCGCTCAGGCGCTCGTTCAGCCCTATTTGAACGCCTCTGCGTATGCGGCGAGTGTGGGTAAGCCGTTCGCGATGATGGAAACGAACACGGCGAGTTGTGGTGGGTTCCCTGGTCTGAGTGACAGCTTCGGAGCAGCGATGTGGGCAACGGACATTGCATTGCAAATGGGCGCTGCTGGGTTCTGGGGAGCAATGTTACATGTGGGTGGGCAAGATGTCTATTACAACGTAAGCCTACATCCCGGTTTATTCCCTGGGTATATTCTGAGTATTCTCTATTGTCGTGGTTCTAGCCTTTCACACGTAATTGCCTTTCGTGCCATCTACCCATAACCACGGTATCTGATCTCATGTCATATAGCCCCCCCCACGAACCAATCCTCCTTCCACCAATGGACTATCGGCTCTGTCTTTTATTCTTCCCTCTTTGTCGCAGAAGCGCTCGGGTCAAGTGGGACAGCGCGACTCGTCGACCTCACTAACTCCCTCACTTCGTCCATTCCTGGTGAATCACTCGCAACAGCTATGTACACGCCGGTTTATGCAGTCTATGAGAACGGCGCCCCAGCCAGACTGGTTGTGTTCAATTTTGTTACCGATGCAAGTGGGGCGAGCACTGTCCAATTCCAGTTTGGAATGTCTGGAGGGAATGTTCCGCAGAGCGTGCAAGTGAAGTGAGTTGTCCTTTCTCTGACTTCAGTTTCTAGGCAGTTTCCTCACTCTTGCACAGGTACCTCTTAGCCCCGTCCGTCTCAGAGAAGCATAATATCACATGGGCAGGCCAAGTGATTATTCAACCACTGGACTTGTCGAGCAGCCATTAACTACCTTTTCCTTAGACCTATGGTTCGACATTTGAATCGGACGGCCGTCTTCGAGGCACGCCCTCGATAACGACCATCAGCTGCTCCACTTCTTCCAATACCTGCACTATCCCACTTCCCGCACCCTGCATAGCACTGATCTTCCTCACCTCGTCGGCATTCTCCGAGTCAAACCCGTCGACAACAGTCACGTTTGCGACGACAGCCGGAACGAAGACGCACAACACGGCCACGATCGATCCAAGCGTATTGGCGACTAGCAATGGTATATCGGGTAACGTGAGGGACCAGTTGGCGAGTACGAGTTATGATACGGATGCTGCTATGGCTGCAGGACCGAGGGGGACGATGTTGGTGGTGTTGATGGGTGTGGTGAGTTTGGTAGTTGGTGCTTGGATGGGAGCTGGGGCTATGTGGCTCTAGTCTTACAAACCAAGGGGAAGATTAAGTTCTTCCGCTAAACTTGTGGTCCCACATGACAGTTTGTTGTTGTACTATCAGTTAGGTGCATGCCTTAGGATAGTTGGTTTTACGATATCTGTTAAAGCTTGCTATTACTACTACATATTCATTTGTGTGTAGTTTGGTTCATAAGTTTCAACACCCTTTTATACACTCCTTCTACAACTCCTGCAGTTTCTTTAGCACCAACTTGCTGATACCAATTTCGGGGGATCATGGATACATGAAGCTATGTGGCCCTGGAAGTGTGAATTGCAGGTTTAAATTCTCACTGAACCAGTTGCAGCAACAACACTTTTTCCAAAAAAGTGCTGCTGGTGTTACTGGCCTCAGTGTGAATGCAGCCAAAGAAGAAAAAAAGTGTCTGAATGATGATGCCCTAGAGTGCCCACAATGTGCTCATGATCTCTTCATGTATGGAAACCACACCAAGAACTCGTCGGAGATTTCACGCAGTGTGGAGTGTGAGGTACTTCAACAAGGTCAATATCAACGACTTGGGAAGCACTTACTACTGCATGCCACGCGACAACTTGGTTCAGGTAACGAAAGACTTGCTGGTCCTTACTTTCGCCCAGCTGCTGGCGGAAATCTGCGAATTCGCCATCTGTTACAGTGGCTTATTTAGCCAACCACTAAGTAAAAATCGGACTGACATACCGTCAATGGCTACGGGTTCAGCGATCATGTGGTTAGCTCCGGTCCAAAACGTTACTGAGGCACAAACTCTTGCTTCTCTTTGGCCAGAATGTGGTACGTGTGCTGCCTACCATGTTCGCCTGCTTCAGCAGGCTCTCGATGACTCCGGCTGTTCAGGAGACAAAATAATAGAGCCCGCGGCACCGATTGGTCATTTTAACCATTGCCTGATGCGCTTCTGTTGTCCCTTCTTTCTCATAGTTTTAGCCAGATTCACCTTTTCAATGCCTTGGTACGCACCAATCAAAAACACGACCAACAGCTTCGACCATGTATGCTTCGTGTGCATCGGGAAATGCCTATTGCAACTGTCCAATGTTCGTTCTGGGTGATATTAAAGATATACTCGTAGTCATTCTATTTGGAATGGCAGACAAACACCTGCGAAAAACCTTGCAGCGATTTGGTTTCCATTCTTCAAACAACCGCTTGTCACAGAGCGGCATGACATCCTCCCTGAAGCACGCAGACGCAGTGAGTTTATGGAAGCGGCGGCGCGAGAAAACGAAGTAGTACTCAAGGAACACAAACCGATCATCACAGTCTGTTGCACGCACATCAAAAGCTGATAGAGCAGCCCACATATTCGTGATGTGCGTCTAAGATTTCGAGACGGACGGCTGTAAAGAGGTAGTACATTCCAAGATAGTCGAAGCCGAGTGAATAATACCTTGTCACCACCGCCTTCAGGGAGATGCTGCCACGGACGCCCTCGTTTGTGAGTCTCAGTGTGTCAATGGAAGCGGTGACGGATGCATTTTCATTGTATACGGTGATGTCGATGAAGGTGGTGCGGCATGAGGCATGTATTGAGGCCATTCGAGCCAGAGGGCCCTTATACACCGTGAACTCATGCAACATGGTCGTGAGTCCCGCGTCGAAGTTTTTGTTGTGCCAATCAAATAATGACGGCGAAGTGGGCTCATCGATCATGGACCAGGTCGTTGTCGAAGAACTGTGCTCACTGCTCAGCCCGTGGCTGAAACTCCGATATCGAAGACATATACTTGCAACACGATCAGATCACGAAAGATCGTGAGTTGCAGGTTCCCCAGAAGAAGAGCGCATGCCTTCGTCAGAACCTGATGCTAGTAGCATCGATACGCAAGTGGAAAGGCAGGGGATCCGGAATTAGCCAAGCCCAAAAGTCGTAATACATACCCATCCAACTCTTCACAGATGTCACAATCTATGTCAAGGAGTCACTTTTTTTTCTCCCTTCCTTTTGCTTCCTGCTTCGTTCTTTCACTCTTGAGCGCACGATCGCTGGGACTCAGGCCTCAGAACTCGATCTGGAAGTACCACACCGCTGCTCACGGTCACTGATCCGGGTCGAGACCTGAGACTGACACGTAAGTTCTGGGCACGTCTATAGTGCGCGACTGATCGTCTGGATGGATATAGCTGAGATGCTACGTCCGAGTGTGCGGCGCCCAGGTGCGCATTTGCTAGTCTCCCAAAGGCAGACCAAAGACTCGATGGAAGACAATCGTTCCCGCGCATTACACGAATCGCGCTTTATTGTACGCGAAAGAGTAGGTCCTGACGGATCAGCTGAGACTCGACCGCGGATGTGATGGTCTAGGAAAGACATGGACTCGGTACTCTGCCACTTTGCCCCAGCCAAGGAGAAGAATCCCGCGATATCGGACTCGGTGCTGAATCGGTCCTTGGATATGTACATACACATGCATATACGGTACGTCTGTGTATCAACGAGTCAATGCATTACCATCGTTAGGTCGTTCTTTGTCACAATCTCCATGCGCAAGCCAGATTTGCCCTGGCATACGGTCTGCTCTTGGTCCGTCTCGATTCGGCTTAGATAGTGGGCAGCATTACCCCCTCCCGGTCACAAGTCGACGCGATTTTCACCGTCCCAGTGGTATCGCACATCCAACAAGTACTGGGGATTGTCCAAACCATGTTATGCACCTGCATGGTTGATAATATACAACGAATACACAGTAGGAGCCATCTCCTGAGCGAGAGTGCACGTGCGAGGAGGGCGAAGAAATAAAGAGGTAATAGGAGAAAAGTAGGGGAAGCATAAGTATTTGCGAGTGGTACGATAAATAATGGGATATAGCGTACACAGGGAGTATGATGGGAGGCACCGGGAGGGGATGCATAGAGGTATGGGGTAGGGAAGATGGATGTAAAGCCAGCCACAGATACCAAGGGCAGCAGGAGATGAACCGGTCCATCAAGACACGGACACGCAGAAGAAAAAGGAGCTCGTGTTCGTCACAACAGAAAGGGAAACCCACAAGAAAACCGAGGTCGCTTCAAATATTACCAACCCGTGTCAGCGTCGATAGCTACAACTGGAGCAAAGCGACTCACCATCCTCATATTGAAGCACTAATCCCAAGCGCTCTTGCACCTGCCCCAGCACCACCTTCCCACCCAAAAAACCTCTCCGCGCTCTTCTCACGATACCCATATGCACGCGTTCCACCCGCTGTATACCCTCTATATCCTCGTGCGCCATACCCAGCTTCGTCGAGGGTTACATCACCCTCATCATCATCCCGCCCGCGCCTGGTATGCGCCCACACGGAGATAAACAGGATACGTTTGAGTTTGGGGTTGAGGAAGAACCAGTGGGATGACCAAAGCAACGCGCCGGACCTACGCTTGAGGCGGACTCGGCGCAGAGGGGAGTGTGAGACATCGGGCGATGTGGATACCATGAAGGAGGACGCAAAGCCAGCAGTGGCAGTGTTTGGTGAGGACGTGCTGCCTCCGCTGCTCGTGTCGCTACTATTGTGGCGCTGGCGCTGGTATATGCGTGCGCGGCGTGCGGGTCTGCGTGCGGGGTGTGCCAACGCCGGCGGCACGGACGTCCCCAAGTCTTCGTCCGCATCAAACTCGAATGTGTCTGGGGAACCATCGTCCAAGTCAAGGTCGTCGGACGAGTACTCATCTGCAACGGATGCGACGTCATCCTCGTCGTCAGAGTAGTCGTTGGCATGCGGATCCGAGTCCGTATCAGGTGTATAGGAGAAGACCTGGCAGTCCGCCAAGCCAATGACAGCATCAAGTGTGCGGTAGAGAGTGGGGTGCGTACCCGAGACGATAGGCGGTGGTGCATGTGGGCTCTGTAAGATCTGCGAGTGGGGAGATGTCGATGAGGAGGTGGGAACGGATGAAGGAAATATGTCTGGTCCTGCGGGTGGGTAGGCAGAGTATGTCCTCGGTGCAGATATGCTTCCCCCTCCGGCGCGTGAGTGTGCCTGGGGCGATAGTAACGTGGTACTGAGTGCATTAAGTACTCCAGCGCCGCTCTTCTCCTTGTTGAAATGGGAAGGCTTCACATCCGAGAACTCGTGGTCCGGAAACGCAATATTGAGCGTTGCTATGAGGAGATAGAGGGTTTTCCTAGATGCAGGTCTGTCCATTGGACCGAAAGGAGTGTCATCTGGATGGTCGCGCTCGAGCCACGAAGGAAGAGGTGGCGATGAGGATATGTCGTCAGAATATGCGTGTTCGAGTGAACGAAAAAGTTTCTTGTCGCGCTTGATGTTCTTGCACGAGTAAGCTTCAATTCTTGTGTGCACTGAACATTCGGGACCTTCGTGCGTGAGTGCTTGAGCGAGGCGAGAAAGTTCTGGGCATTCGATGTATTTCATGGTCGCGGTGGGGCGAGGAGGACGAGCCGAGCAAGGTGGCGTTACCTTATGAGGCGACGGAGGAACACACGTGCAAACGAGCACACGTTGAGTGTGTGTGGATTCAAGTACTCCCTGGTCGCTGGGGATAAGCTGTTCCAGTTGCGCAGTGCCAACACGTTCGAGTTTCGACCATGGTCAGATAGAAATATGTGCGTCTGCTCATCCGATCCAATGGGGATGAGTATATTAACAGACTACATTTCCTCCCATCCTTCCAGCGCACGAGTCTCGGACAACAAGGGTTCATTTATCCTCAACGCAGAGAACAAGACTCGCACTGACACACCGGGTATTTTACCATTTTCAAGGCACTATAAATTGAAAATGTTGAAATCCCCGGTGTGTCAGTGCCTTTCAGTCGCCCAAATTCCACGGTACTGAAGTCGAACAATCTTCGTTTAGTGGGGAGAGGCAACGCCACTATTCCGGCGTGGATTATATAAGCGGGAAAATGTGGTCAATCAGTGTATCGAGGGAATCTGGCGGTAGAATGGTATCATAGCAGAGTATAAAATGTCCATTAGGCTTGAATATGTATCTAGAAGGTGTAGGTATGAATAAAAATGAGAGAACATGAAAGGAGCCCACAAGTCAAAAGCTGTCAGTCACAAGCCCCTGTATACTCACCATCAATTGCATCTGATACCTCTGTTCGTGCAATTCAACTCAGTGCATGAATCTTAGTGAACTGCACTGGTCTACCCGTGGGTGTCTACAATCAACATGGACCCGACCTGCGACCAACCCATACCCATAATACTGAGCCCAGCCTACTTGGTACATATAACAAAGGGTCTCAAGGATAGACCCAGTGCAGGTACACCTTAGTATTAGATGTATATATATACACATGATATTTGCAGAGGTACAGCTATTAGCTATGTGTGCGTTGTCATTGTGATTGTCAGAGGGGTGGTGATCATGGTACTCGTCGAGGTGCGTGTGTGCCACAGCATGCATGGTCAGCATGAGGGAGATAATGGAGAGGTGGTGATCACAGGGCAAGCTAGCAGCACAGGCAGCGGCGGCGTTGTTCGTCGCCGTCTGGTGGTGGGATCACATTGGTGGTTGTCGTGTTGGTGGCGGCGGCGGCGATGGTTGGCGTTGGCTTGTTTGTGAAAGTAACCGATCAAATGTTTCGTATGGCATGTGGTGGGATGTGAGGCCTTGAGGACGGGGAGCACACAACGGATCGGGTAGGGTGAGAGCTTGAGTTTGTCTGAGCCAACCTGTTCCTTCTGTGGACGCGAGCACTTTCAGCTTGGATTCCACCGGAAACACGACAACATTGCATTGTAGCATTCATGTGACGCGTCAATGACACGCTCATTTTGCTTATATAATCCCTAAACGCGTCTTCCAGCCTGCATTCACCTTTGCATTCGCTGGAGGCACGACACTTCACCCAAATGATCATCTAAGTAGGTAAATACATGTTTTTTCTACCTGTGGTTGTATTGTCCAAGAGCTTTTTCTATTTAACCAGCAAGAATCATGTGTTTTGTACCTAAACTGGGCTAAAATCAAAACTTCAGTGAGATTTCTTTCGTAGAATACAACAAGAGTAAAAAATAAGTGCCACTCTTCCCCCAAAAGTTGTTCTCAAAATGTTGTGCTGAGTGTGTAGCACAGTGAACCACCTTTTCCAGCAAGTTTCATATCGATAGACCAGAATCGACCAACGCTCACACAAGCGCTTTTGTTTAGTTTTAAAATGTAGCCAAATAATGCCGTTAGATCATGTGTCTACAATTACCAAAATGAGCTAGGAAGAGCGCATGCTGT
>Ga0307516_10000492_pt1 | contig 52498 bp, 51 predicted proteins | sample 19_EM_MG_FD_203310 | JGI IMG/M metagenome (GOLD analysis project Ga0307516, IMG submission 203310) | Populus trichocarpa ectomycorrhiza microbial communities from riparian zone in the Pacific Northwest, United States - 19_EM | ecosystem: Host-associated > Plants > Roots > Unclassified | place... | reverse complement strand
GTAGAAAACCAGCCGATCACGACAATTTTGCAAAAAAAATCAGTTTGCGGAACCAAATCGGCAAGGACGAACGTTTATTTGTTCGTCAGCTCGACTCGCCTTGCTCCCAACAAAGAAGTGGAAAGAACGGTTCACAGAAGAAGTTAAAAAAGAAGGACAAGAAGATGCGGCCTATCAGCAGGCATGGAATGAAGTGGAAGCCGCTCTCCCGAAGGAGCAGCGGATAGACCGAAAGGCCAGGAGCGTATTGGAAATCCGGAATGAGCTGCTTTACAGAAAAGGTATGCTCTGGGTACCAGAAGGACTAGTGCAGAAGATTCTGGAATCAGAGCACGACACAAAGGTGGCCCAACACATGGGCCAGGACAAAACAATAGAACTCATCCGACGAAACTTCTGGTGGCCCAAGATGAACGAACGCATCATCGACTTTGTCTGAAGCTGCTCAGAGTACCAGCGGAACAAAGCCTCTCGACACCAACCTTACGGACTGTCCTCAACACTGGAACTCCCATATGCATCCTGGCAGTCAATCGCAATGGACTTCATTACAGAACTCCCAATATCGGAAGGATGCGATCAGCTCTGGGTAATCATCGACTGATTCACCAAGATGGCACACTTCCTCCCACTAAAAAAGGAAGAAAAAACGGCAGCTGACCTGGCGGTCACGTTTGCTCGAGAAGTATGGAAGCTCCATAGACTCCCCACTGACATCATTTCAGACCGGGACTCCCGGTTTACGTCCGAATCATGGAAGGAGTTTCTACAGCTCTCCGGAATACGACCCCGAATGTCCACGGCATTCCACCCACAGACCGACGGACAGACGGAGCGGCTCAACCAAACCATTGAAGCCTACCTCCAGGCTTTCGTCGGCAAGGAGCAGGATGCATCAGCAAAAAAATTGAGAATTCCTAGGCAGCTCCCGTAGCTCCCGTAGCTCCCGTAAGCATCGCTAACTCCCATAAGAGGAGAAGTTATATTTTGCTCCCGTAAGGATTTAAAAAAAAAAAAGTGCGTTATTTTTAGCTGAAACCTCGAGAAATATTAGTTCAAATTTATGTCTCACCTGTAAAAAAAGCAATATACTTCAACTTTCCATTTTTTTGCTGATGTGACTGGAGGCGCCTGCTGCAAATGGCCGAGTTTGCCGACAACAACTCAGTCACCATAGGAAACGGTATGTCTCCATTTTATGCTAACTATGGCTTCCATCCGGTGGCCATGGACCCAGCATCAACAGAACCCCTCAACCCAGCCAGCAAGGTCTACGCGCATTGGATGCACACCATACATAGCGAGGCCCGGAAAGGTCTGGAAGAAGCGCAAGAATGAATACGCCGGTACACCGACCCAACCCGGAAAAACCCCCCAGCGTACCAGGTAGGAGTCCTGGTGGTGCTTAGCGGCCGAAACATCAAAACACGCCATCCCTCGAAGAAGCTGGACCACAAGAATCATGGTCCTTTCTAAATCGAGAAAATCATCTCTCCCCTCGCGGTGTGCCTCACGCTTCCCCGCAAATAGAAGATCCATAACGTCTTCCACGTCTCGCTGCTTGAACCCTACCAAACCAGTGAACACCGAGCACCCCCACATCCATCCAAAGTGCTGCGAGAAGCAGACAACATCGAGCAAAGCAAGGAATACGACGTCGAAGAAGTTATGTCCTCGGTCGAGCGCAGCCGTGGGAATAACAAGCGAATCCTATACCTGGTCAAATGGCTCGACTATCCAGAATGCAAGGACTGGACAGAAGAACCATTCGACAATTTCTCAGTAGGTGGTCTGGAGAAACTCCGAGAGTTTCATCAACGGAATCCGGACGCGCCAAGGGACTACCGGCTCACCGAGGGCTAGACCAGTTCCACTGAGGACCTGGCGGTAGGGGGCTGAAGGGGTGGAGAACTTCAGTACCAGAGCATTACAAACCGAAAAAAGACCCGCCTCTCGAGCGCCCACACAAAACCGCTGAACGAGCGTCCGACGGAAAGCCCGAACCGACCCGATGAACTTGACGCGCTCCTGTGCAGTCATATTCTCCTTACCCCGAAACACAATCGGCAACAGAGCAAGCATGACGGTCACATGATCCCCGAATAAGGCGCGGTCACTCCTACCTACACTGTAGAGCCCTAAATCAGGCCTAGTCACTTTCGGGATACTGGACTAGCCACGAAGGATACCATGCCTCTGCCGATCCTCTGCGACCTTTGTCGACCCCAGAACTTGAGTATGGGAAGCAGTTATAGCGAATATGCGACGTGATCAAACGTTCATTGAGACCGTAAGAGTACACACCGGTCTACTCAGAGAGCCCAACCATTCTGACGGATTAAAGGCCATGCCTTATCCGGTGGCTGGGAGGGATGCAGGGGAGGAGGACTGCATTCAGTGGACAAGCATTATATCCGGCAATATATCAAACCCCAAACAATGAAGATAAGTAGGAATCGGACTACTTCAATAGAAAGATAGACAGCTTCGGGATGAAGCTAAGAGGAGGGGGAGGTAGTGTTACACTGGAGAAATGTCACAGGCAGGTATGTACCCTTAGCGAGGTACGTACAGAGGAAGAGGATACGTGCCAGTAGCTAGCTATTCTCATCAGGTGGATCTTAGAGAGTCTAGGCGGGAGATAAGATGGAGTTAAAGGTTACGGCCGAGAAGCGGCCATAAGGATTAACTCCGGAGGGAGGGGCTATGGCAACCAAAGGCATGAGAGGGAAGGTGTTAAGGACAAGACTCTCCTGAGAGCTCGGTCGAGACTCTCCAGAGAGCTCGTTTGTCATAACCCCCAGCTCCAGACACCGATGGGCTGCAGGAAAGAACTCAGTCTAGAACCGAGGGACTTCCGCGGTGCCAACCAGACCCCTGGACCTCACCTTATCGTCAGAACTGACCAGGACCAATAAAAATCTAAAGACGAACCCATGCTCAGGTGGGGGTTCGCCGACCTCGGAGGTATAGTTAGCCCGAGTCACCCAGTCTCACCCAGCCTCACGCCTATATATGCCGATCTCTCTCGCCCGAGAGAAAGAGATAGCAGAACGAATACGACCACCAAAACCCACATACAAGATCTAAGATTATTCTGTTGTGAATTATCCAAAGTAGCCTGAATACCTTTGATTCAACCTGCACTCCGGTTTACAAGACAACCCCAGTGTCACACCAACTATATCAGTATTGCCGCCGCAGAATGTCGTAGAGCCTTGGTGTTTGTGTCGTGGCTGCAATACGACATTCCAGAAGCGTGTAAGGACAATAACACTTTCATTCAAACCAGCCCAAGACGCTGTCATTATGTCCCAGAATAGCACAAGCTGTGTTCTAGCAGCAAACTTCGGCTTCCACACGTGCGATCCCTGTCGGTATTCCAAAAACACATGACCGAACGATGGAAAATGATGGACGTCAGATCGTCGCAGGCTACATTCAACTGGATACTCGATTTTTGGATTCGAACAACCACTGTTGATATAGTCTCCGCCAATGGGGACCATAAAGTACTTGGGAATGGAGTTTACACCACATTGAGAGAGGCGTCATCCGGACGACTACTGCAACGTTATATACCTTCCAGACGACGAGTGACTGCGTATATTTCTATCTGATGATAAGTGTCAAGCCAAATAGCGTCCGGACGAAGCCTATCACGACGTATCGATTTCGGACGACGAGTGTTAGGGAATGAACCTTACGGACACAGAGTGTCAGGGAATATGTCTTCCAGACGACGAGTGTCAAGGCATGTGGCGTCCGGATGATACCTACCAGGGTATATGCCTTCCAGACGCAGAGTGTCAAGGCTTATTTTTTTTCAGATGACGAGTGTCAAGGTATTTGCCTTCGGAACACTGTGCGCCAATCCATATCTTCCGACGTGTACCACCACATACCTTCCGGACTACACTTGTCAGTGCACATGCCGCGCCCAACGCGAGGCGGGCGTGCGTGTGCATACCATACTAGACGAAGATGGGCACCACATTAGGCTTCCGGGCGGCGAATGTCAAAGCGTTGCCTTTTCTTCCCGACGATGAGTGTCAAGGTATATGGCGTCCGGACAACGCCTGCCAGGGTATTTGCTCTTCCAGACACAGAGTATCAGGGTATATTTCTTCCAGATGACGAATGACATGACATGTAGCGTCCGGACGATGCCTGCCACAGCATATACCTTCCAGACGGCGATTGCCAGGGTATTTGCCCTTCCAGACGCGGAGTGTCAGGGCATATTTCTTCCAGACAACGAATGTCATGACATGTCGCGTGACGACACCTGCCAGGTCACATACCTTTCAGACAACAAGCCAAGGTATGTGGGGTCAGGACGACACCTGCCACAGCATCTGCATTCCGGACGACGAGTGTCAGGGTACTTTCTCTTCCAGACCCAGAGTGTCAGAGCATATTTCTCCCAGACGACGAATGTCATGACATGTGGCGTCCGGACGATGCCTGCCACAGCATATGCCTTACGGACGGCGAGTGCCAGGGCATAGTTCTTCTAGACGATGAGTGTCATAACATGTGGTGTCCGGACGATACCTACCAGGGTATATGCCTTCCAGACGCACAGTGTCAAGGCATATTAATTTTTCAGACGACGAGTGTCAAGGCATTTGCATTCGGGACGCTGCGCGCCAATGCATATCTTCCGACGTGTACCACCGCATACCATCTGGACTACGCTTGTCATTGCACATGCCGCTCCCAAAGCGAGGCGGGCGTGCATGTGTATACCATACTAGACGAAGATGGGCACAGCATTAGGATTCCGGACGGCGAATGTCAAAGCGTTGCCTTTTCTTCCTGACGATGAGTGTCAAGGTATATGGCATCCGGACACTGCCTGCCACGGCATATGCATTCCAGATGACGAGAGCCCGGGTACTTTCCCTTCCAGAGGCAGAGTGTCAGCGCATATTTCTTCCAGACGACGAATGTCACGACATGTGGCATCTGGACTTTGTCTGCCACGGTATATGCCTTCCGGACGGCGTGTGTCAGGGCATATTTCTTCCAGACGACGAATGTCATGACATGTGGCGTCCGGACGATGCCTACCATGGCATGTGCCTTCCGGACGGCGAGTGCCAGGGCGTAGTTCTTCCAGACGACCGATATTTTTTTTCAAGACAAGTGTCAAAGCATTTGCCTGCGGGGCGCTGCACCCGACATGCCGCTCGCACTGCGAGGTGCGAGGCAGCCCATGCGTATATGTACTAGACGAAGATGGGTACCGCATTACCCTTACGGGCTGACAAAGAGTGTCAAGGTATATGGCGTCCGGACAACTCCTGCCATAGTATGCCAGCTTTCGGAGGACCAGTGCCAGTGCATATCCATTCCAGACGCAAAGGGTCAAGTCATATTTCTTCCAGATGATGAGTGCCAAGGCAGGTGGCATCCGGAAGGCATTTTTGCATGTACAGAGACGGCATATCGTATATCGTCAAATATAGCAATGACAGCAAGAAGCGAGTGGGAATGTGGATTTGTTGATGTTCTACGGTTGTGAAGGCATCAACGGATATGGGGAGCCAGAAGTTATTTCCTTGACTGTTGGGGCGGGTGTACCGAATATTGCAACCAATATTCACAATTGCTTATGCAGTAGCGAGACTACAACGTATTTAATTGCCCTCCTCCCTCTCATGGCGAATACTTACAACATTCTAAGCCCTACTCGCACTTCTACCATCATACAGTTCCTTAACAATCTGAACCATTTCTTGTACTGCAGTTGTCTTTTTCCGCATCTCAGCAAGCAATTCCTCTTGAAATGTACTTTGTTTCTCTTCCCGTTCTTCAGTGGTACAGAAGAATACTCCTGCCAGTTCTGTGGTGGAGGGGTACTTCGGACCCAGAGGTGAGCAGTTTAAAGACTGCAGATGTCCTATTGGTGTCTCTGGGATGGTAATTGAAGCCTAGGAGAACTGTTGGGACTGTATACTGGAGTCTGTCACGGAGGCGATTACACAGCTCCATGCCAGCCAGTTGTCCTTCCGCTTCTTTCGTGGTGTATCCGTCATTGCCTCCGAGCCACCAGCAATGCGGCCTGTGGCACCCCGAAGGATACGCTCTGGTTGTCGAGTATTATGATTCTCAGGTGAGAGAATCCGTGAGGCTAGCCCTTTATCCATTTTGGTGTTTTGGGCGGTTCTCTTGAGCGATATGGGACGGCCGCGTGCCTTGAGTTCCAGGACTTTATCAAGTGGCCCACCCAAATATTCAATCTGTAGGGCTATTAGATATTGGTCTACTAGTGATAGTGGTGGAAGACCTACCGGCTGTTCAGCCAACCTGTGAGTAACTCGCACTGAGCCGTCACCGTGTGGCTTCAGGAGCTCGTCAACCCGAGTCTGGATAAATCCATACTTCTTCGCCAGAAAATGTCCCTGGCCGTTCACCTCGCCATCCTCTACTCCAGATTGCGTCTCAACTCCGCTCATCCCAGAAAGCAGTCTCAGTTCCTCCCCAGTCACCGGAGGGTCTTTCTGAAGCCATGAAAGTTGTGTTCCCAAAGCATCGTCTATCAGCCTTTGGGTGAACTGACCAATGTGTGATGCAGGTGTATTGACAGGTGGGAATCCATCTCGCAACAGAGACTCCTCTCTGGCAAGTGCAAGCAGTTCTTCAATTGGCGTCATGCCCCCCTGGCATGACCCAGTATCTTCCCAGCACCAACGTTCAACTCCAGATTCGCATAACCCAGACCTCCCCTCGTGCAGTATAGATCCCTCCCTTTCATTGTCTAGCCCACGCTGACTGAGAGCTAGGCAGTCGTCGGTGGAGGGTAGGTCGTAGTACTCGGAAGGCATGATACCAAGCTCACGTACAACACAAGGCATCGGAGTTCTTCCAGGTGGAGGACTGGCAAGGATTGGTTCCTACATGGAATCCCTATTAGCTGTTGGCCAGTGGCAGGCGGACCAGCCTATGACAGATCGTACCTCATCTGGGTAGACCGCGAAGCCAGAGCCTTTTGCACAAGTGCAAATTGCAGTGATCATGGCTGATGGGATTGATGATGTCGCTGTTGTGATTGTGATGGAGTGGGAGAGCTGTTGCAGTTGCTGCATTTTCGATTGTCGGGGGGTGGCGGTGCAGCGGAAGCCAGTCGAAGCGGGGCGACAAGACAACAGTGCTGCTGGCTGCTACTGCTGCTGCCAGTTGCCATCCTGTCTCCACAGTAATCTTTTACTCACCAATTTCCTTCAAACATCACATCACTAGAGAGATTCAGCCAACTTGATAAACCCCTGTTCTTGATAACAACTTGATGGTCACCGTGGTAACTGTGACCCACAAGTCACATATTTTGTCAACAATGTGTTATCAACTTGATAAAGTTATCCGTGATAACATACCATATATGATAACAATAACGCTAGGCTCCCACGCGTACACCTCAGAACTTGTGCAGCTGTCAGAACAGGTTGGTAGAGAACTACGTAGCAACCCTAAAAAAATTCTCCATCGACAGCAAAATTATCCATCACCCAAAACATGTCCTCATACAACACCCCATTTAGTGGTAGTCACGACGGATGAAACGCTAGCGAATGTAGCTCACAGCTCACCCTCAGTCAACATACACAGGAGCTCGGCGGTTTCGGTGAACACACTCAGCAACTCGGTACCATCGGTAGACACGAACACGAAAGGCTCGGAGGCGACATATCTGTTGGAGGAACCCCAGGGCACAGCCGCAACCGGAGTAGTAGTTCCACAGCCAGTGGGCATACGCATATGACCGACCAGGATAAAGCAGTTCTCGTCAGGCTGGTAATCACTCACTGGATGCAGTACAGCTTGAAGAAGGGAGCAAGGAAGCCATTCTGGAACAAGATACGAGCTCTTTTGCAGATCGAAATTGGGAAGTCCTTGAAGCAGCCTGAAGTTACAATCAAGCAGCTTGCAGATGAATGCCGCGCACTTGTACAGGAACAGCGACGTGAGTCAGGTACCGTTCAGACCGATAGCGAGATGGATCAGAATCTAGATCGTTGGCTGGAGAGAGAAGATGAATTGAAGAAGGAGATTGAGGATGCGAAAAAGCCCAAGGAGCGATTGGACGTCAAGGCAGCACAAGCCAGAGTACACCGCGATAATCTGATGTTATTGGCCCACAAGAAGCGCAACTACTGCTCCCAAGACAACGACAGTCAAGCTACTGACAATGAAGAGAGCGTTACTCCTCAGCTCGAGAGTTACCACGACGATGACGGAAATGACACCAACCAAGAAACATGTGCTATCAGCACCATTCGTGGTATGCAGAAGAAAACCCGACAGCAGGATAAGAGAAAAAAGGAGGAGGCTGCAGATATGGTGCTGGTTGGAGCTTTGGATAGTTTGGGGGCGAGGATTGGAGGGTCAATGGAGAAGATGGTTGCTGTTCAGTCAGCGGATGCAGTGGAATCTGTTGAGCGAGAGGACGCAGGAAAAGCGTTACGTGCAGTGGAGAAAGTCAATGAGTGGTTGGATGTATTTGAGGCAGTTATGACAAAGGAAAGTAAGGAAACCAAGGACCTGTTGCAGACAATTTTGGGTAGGCTACCGCAATGATCGTCAGGGTAGTCCTAGAACAACAGCCAGATAGTTATGTACAGAAGGGGGATCACAAAGGAACTTTTTGCACGTTTGATTCCTGTTGAGACAAGAGTGAAGATTGCAAAGAAGAACAGAAACCATGAAATACGCCGCCACTGGGGACAGACCAATCTTCAAACCCAACTTGTAACCATTATAGCCCCAGAGCGTCATAACCTTCCCAAATCCGTGTTCCACACTGATACGTAGCTCTGACATATGTACATTCACATTTGCCAGAAGGTTATTCAAAGGACGATTTGGTCTTGCCTGGTAGGGAGCCAGAATACCAAACGATAAGGAGTATGCTGGATCTCCGTAAATGTAAAGACGATTGTCACCTCCCTCATCCAGGCCCTCGTGGATTTGCCGAATCTTGTCGATGATCATTGAATCTTGATAGACTGTCCAGTCGCTCTCTCGACCGGTATAAGGTCCAGCCAGATCGGAGATAAGGCTGTCGGGAGTGAAAACTGCCTGATACTTTACAGTATGGCATTTTTTGTATCCAGAATAGTACAACTCCTGATTCTGTTGTGGTCGACAAATGGCCCGCATAGTACCATCAATAAAACCCCACACCCCGCGAACACCACTCTTCTCTTCAACTGCTCTTGCATATTGTGCCACCGTGGCATAGGTGAGTCTTCGGTCATCCCAGAAAAGTAAAGAATGAAAATGGCGAGTCAGATGAGCTACGACATCTCCAAAGACGGTACAGAGCCAAGCGCAGGAACGTTGAAAGATATGCATCAAAGCTTTCAACCGACAAGGAGTAGAGAGCCGGTAGAGGAGCACTGCAAAAGCCATTTCTTCATCGCAGAAAATTCTGAATCGGAATTCTATTTCGTTGAATGCAAGGTATGGTAAAAGCATACGGAATTGATCTGGAGGAAATCTATAATCAAGTCAGTTTCACACATTGTTAAAGGGAGTACTATCTCATTACCTAAGAAACTCCTTACACCAAACTTCATTGTACGTTTCGAGTCTGAAATCGGGTCCAGGCGCAATTTGTAAAGCGGGACGAAAGGTTTGCGGTAGTTTCTGATGGCTGTGCTGCACTCAGGTATGTTGCCGATGTCGGTGGATCACAACTGCAGTGGTAGTTGCAAGCGCAGTAATGCCCGCGGCAATTGTAGCAATTTGTTGTGTCTTTCATGGGATCGCTAGAAGTTGTCTGGCCATTTTGGAACGTGTTTCGGTGTATGGTGATGTGAACCTTGTTTTGCCATCATGCGTGATAAAACTCAGGTAGTCAGCTGGCGTCTTGGCGCATCCTATGATTAACGCTATCAAGTTGGCAGAATCTCATATTCGCGGTTCTGGATAACTACGTGGATAGCGCTAGTCGGGGTCCATTATCCATATCATATCAAGTTGCTATCAAGTTGGCTGAATCTCTCTACTGGATCCTGCCCTCTTTCATCGGCCAAGAATCTACTAGCAAATGCCAAGCTGCAGGCAACCTCGAAAAACGGTGGGGCAGCACGCCTCTAGTGTCACGGTAAATTGTGTCTGGATGACTACTGCAGCATGTGTTCTGGACGACGCATGCCATGGCATACACCTTCCGGGCGATGCTTGTCATGCACATGCCACTTGCAATGCGAACTTGCCGTGCCTATGTGTACTAGACGAAGATGGCACAGCATGAGCCGTCCGGGTGACAAGTGTCGAAGCATAGGTACCTATCTCGCCTTTTCTTCCAGACATGAGTGTCAAGGTAAATAGTCCGAATGATGCCTGCCACGGCACATGCCTTCTGGACAAATATTGTCAGTGCGTTTGCCTGCTGGGCGCTGCTCGTCAAGACATGTCTTCCGACAGGTACCACTACATATACCTTCCGGACGAGCTTGTCAAAGCACATACCGCTCCCAACGCGAGGCAACTGGGCGTATGCGTACTAGACAAAGATGGGCAGCGCATTGGCCTTCCGGGCGACGAGTGTCAAGGCAAATGGCGTTCTAACGATGCGTGTCAGTGCACATTTCTTCTGGATGACGAGTGTCCTGCCAACGCAGCCTTCTGTACTGCTCCAGCCAGGCTATACGCCATCTATCGCAGCTCCCCTTGGTTGGCCATTCCTTTCTCAATTGCTGTTGGTAAGGCATTCTGTTCTCACTTCACAACGTGTCTAACCCATACCCGAGGTGCTGCCATGCTGGTACCGAATCTACATGTCATACGCCCTCCTTGGAGTTGTAATACATTTGAATGAAATAGTAACTGTAAATACCCTTCTCAGCGTCGTATCCCCACCGCCGTGTGAACCAACTCATCCTCCGTCATGTAATACACTTCGTTCCAGGTCGTCAAATCGATATGACTGTTGACGATCCATGCTTTCCGAGTCGTTCCCAAGGTACCGGGCTCCTCGGGAATAAGATGCGCTGCACTGGTGATGTTTCCTCCGCTGATCACCGCGTAGCCACTTCCCTTTGCTGCCTCTGTAACTCTGACCATCCCGGATGCCCTTTCAGGCATGCCGCCCACGCTGGGTATCGTCGTTTGTGCAAACTCACACCAAACCAAACCGTCTAAGACATGAAGGTTGAACAGCTTCAGGAGACAGTACGGCACGTGCCCTCGAAGAGCCTCGTACGCTGGTTGCTGGCGCACTCTGGGGCGTGACGTCTCCACCCATACCCAGTGATTCCGCAAACCTTGCCCGTGCCATGTCTGTTCCCCGGTATATCGAACGGTCTGGATCACTTGATCTCCATGCATATTGGTGACAGGAATTTGAATGCCATGGTACACCAGTGCACTACTGCATATCAGCACTTCCAAGTTGGTTTCTACTCTCCGGAAAACCAGAATGCTGCTCATGGCGTGCTGCAGCTCCCTCTGAAGGTACAAGTCCCCCACTGAGGCCAGTATGGCAGCAAACGTATCGCTTTTCGACATGGTGGAACCCTGCACAAAAACGAACCTCAAGCCCTTGATGGTTGGGACGTTGGTTTTGCCGCTCCCAGTGGTGTTCACAGTGCCATGGGCATTGCAATTAAGCCGTCGTACGGTGAATGCATCGATGCATAGGTAGTGTTCGAGGATCTGCATGTAGATGTCGCCAGACCGATTGGATTTGTTGTACGGAATCTTGATCTGCGTTCAGCGGGAACTTTCTCTGGTCTCCGTAGACCACTGCTTCAGGCATCCATAATGTTGGATCTGGTCGCGGAAATGTAGCATCTGGTGAATCTTCGGTAAGTTGAAATCGCTTCCATCAGCATGGTGTTCAATCATTTCAGCGCTTATGAATTCATTCCATGACTTGCGCTGGCGCTCACTGCGGGCCTCAGTTTTGAACTTCATCAACATCAACTCCTCATCTCACTCCGCGATTAACTCCTTTCAGCGAGCTTTACCTTCCTGTGTGACACTCTTGCCGGCACGAAAGTGACAAAAGACATCCTTGAAGTGGTGAAAGTCCCGCAGAGCAGTACTCATCAGTCCCAAGGTTTGTTCATCATGTGTGTCGTATTGAGAGTAGAAGTAGAACTCTCCAAGTACTCGACTGCATTCGATTGCCTGATTGAAAATGCCATGCTGAGAAGCGGATGGGGCACGTAGAGCGCAGCGTAAGATGGCGACAAGGAAGCATGACATGGTTTTGATTTCCTTCCCCTGCCAGCTTGACACCTCCTTGTACGTCCACCAGGGTTGCGCCATGTCAAGATACGCAGGTACAGAAAGCCAGATATTGTTGAACGCTTCGAAGCGATTATGCTGCTTCAGGAACACCGAAAGCCATTCCAGAAGATGCTTCAGCATACCTAGTTGCATTGTATGGAGCAAGTTGGGTTTTGGAAGGTCGCTTGTCATACAGTCAAGATCCCAAAGGAGATTATAGCCTTGATGTACATCAAAACTTGCGAGCCTTACGTTTGCTGTAGCGGTATTCGCGACGCTGAGCACCCTTTCTTTATCGTGGTCACGTATTGGATACGGTCGGACAGGAAGTTGGCCCATCTCAGCTTTCTAGCATTCATACCAGTAGCATACGCCATTTTTGATATTATGAAGGTCCCGATATTCCGGATAATCGGCAATCCAAGCAACTGGCGAAGCAACGCAACGTCTGAAGTGGCCATCCACACGCCAGGCAAAGAATACCCGACACTCCGCACGCATTAAAGGTCCCAAGATATGGTGTAAGACATGTTGCAGGACCATTCGGTTGTATTCCTACTGTTTCTTGTACCGGCTGAAAGGGATGTCGCGTATCTTGATGGCGATCGGAATCAGAGCGACTAACAGCACGCTGTGCATACCGGTTGCCATACGAGCCAAGGCGGATAGGTTCCCTATCATCATGTATATGGGCCACGCCCTCTTATCACCGGAGAAATTCATAAGATGGGTGGCGTTGGACATGAAGATTATCGGTACTATGGTATCCCCGTCGTCTAATAAGGTCTGCCATATCGTTGTCAGCACACCGTAGACACCTCCGGGTGTGGCGTTGCAGTTCAGCGGAGGAGATTCTCAGCTGCCATTCCCACCACCAGTCGGCAGTATGCATCTCACCGTAGACACGCCTCCCATGTTCATCAAACTGCTGCTGGGGGGCGTACAAAAGGTGCTCTGCGTACGCTGGCTGCCGTAGAAGCCACTTCACGCGCTCGATAATATCACGGTACCAGAATTCGATAGGTACTCCGGCGTGTTGCTCATTCCAGGTGATGTTTTCTAGCCGGCTCTTCTCCCATGAGTCAACCCCGAGCCCATCCTCCATTTGGTCAATCTTCTTCTGCAGGTGGTAATTGGACTTCAGCGAATACTTTAAATCGTCTTTGAGACCGCAGTCGCCCTTCAGTAAAGCCTCAATGACACTCCCAGCGAGTCCCTTTGTCATCGCAACTTCGGCAAAGTTGAACTCTTTTTCGTTGGCAAATGGGTAGTATGGGTCGTTGCAGGAAGTGATGCATTCACCTTTTTGAGGGATGTATACGTATGGCAGGCCGGCATTCAGGTATGCCAGCGTGGAGGGAAAATGGGGTGAATGAGAATCAGAGGATTTGAGAGGAGCTTCGGCAATGGCATTGCAATCGGGGGGCATGGGGTCCGAGTTGTGATTCTGGAAGACGGCGTACAGAGAAGGCTGAACGCAGTGCTGAGAAGGTCGTAAGTCATCCTCCACGGAATCCCTACGCCTCGTCTTCAAGTCGATCTCTTTTTTATACTCCGGATGTACCTTAGCAATGTGCTTTTGAAGCCATGAAGTCATCTTGAATTTCTTAAAACATTGAGAGCAGACTTCGGTCACGTTACACATTGTGCAGATTTGTGAAGGATAATGTAAAATGAGCTACCAGTCAATGAAGTGGTGAAAGAAGACTATCTATCAAGGACGGACTCACAAGCGCGGATAGCGGTGTTCATAGCGGCGTTCAACCTTGCGAGTCCATCCTTGATAGATAGTCCTCTTTTACCACTTCATTGACTGGTAGCTCATTTTACATTATCCTTCACAAATCTGCACAATGCGTAACACGACCGAAGTCTGCTCTCAATGTTTTAAGAAATTGAAGATGACTTCATGGCTTCAAAAGCACATTGCTAAGGTATATCCGGAATATAAAAAAGAGATCGACTTGAAGACGAGGTGTAGGGATTCCACGGAGGACGACTTACTGTGACATGGGGGTTGTATCTTAACCGGAGTGTATGGAGAATCGAAGGTAATCAGGCTACTTTCGGTAATTCACAGCCGAATAATCTTAGATCTTGTGTGTGGGTTCTGTGGTAGTGACTGGTGATGTTCGTGCTGAGGATTCCTTCTCGTCGGGAGGAGGAATCTCTCTCTTTTTATTCTGAGAGTAGTAGCGTGAGAAGTGGTGACTCGGGTTTGGATTCCCCCGAGGCGCATAGGCCCCGTGGGTGATCCATTGGTCATGGCCGTGATGTAGATAAGGGAGATGAGCTCTCCATGCCGTCGGGTGGGGTGCTAGCCCCAGACCGCTCGTACATGGTCTCTCCCCGCAGGGACCCTGACTCCTTATCGTACGTGGTTCCTCTCGTTTTGAGAGTCCAACCCGTGTCTGCCTAGCTCATCCGCTTCGTTGGCACTTCGACCCCTCATCCCGGAGTTTACCCCTCACGGCCGGTCTCCGCCGTAAGCTAATCTCCATTCCCTTAACTCCTGCCTAGACTCTGGGATCGTCATCTGTCACCTGCCGGCCCCATTCTAACTCTACCGCTATGTTCTCTAGATACTCAGGTGTAACACTACCTCCCCTCCCCCTTAGCCTCGCCCCGAGCGCTAACACTTTCTTATCTGAGTAGCCCATCTCTTTCCAACCATAAGGTTCTTTCAACGCCGAAGTTCCTTCAGCGTCACGGACTGCAGTCCTCCTCCCCTGCAGCCCTCCCAGTCACCGGATCAGAGTTCTTCCCTCAGAACGTACCTGTAATCCATCGGTATGACTGGGCCCTCAGAGCAAGCCGATGCGTGCTCTTACTGTCGCGGAGACGTATGTTCCCTGGTATTCGGCGCCGCGTTGGTGTCTCGTCAGGGGACCCACTCGCGTGGGTGACTCAGCAAGGGCTTTTCGGTCTTCCCAGTAACCGGCACGCACCTCCAGACTTATAGTTGCCGGTAGGGCGTCCGGGCCGAGAGATCATCGTAGGCTTGTTCGCAAGGAGCCTCGCTGGGTTCGGAACCGTTTCGCCGCTAGGTCTTATAGTTGCCTGTTGGCTCTTCTGGCCCGAATCCATCGCCGCCTTCTTTGCTTTGCTGGTCCTTTCGCCAGAGACAACTATTCGAGAGTGACCATGCGTTCTGTCTAACGCTTTTTCCGAGGGACGTTCCGGTGGGCGCCCGGTTGGCGGCTTGTCATCATTGGGTGCCCGAGAAGCGGGTCTTTTTCTTCGTTCTTGCAACTCGTCGAGCTTTTCGTTCCAAGGTCGGCTTCGGGCCCATCCTACCGAGAGAGCCTATGGTCTCCTTCGTGCTAGAAACCCGTATCCGGATAGAGGCCTTCCTATTTCATTAGGCCGTCCTGCAGCCGGTCGGCGTGTCGAGGAGTAACGGCGCTGTTGGGGACGGGATGCATCGGTGTATGGGCCCGGGCCGTCGGTTCGATGTCTCAAGAGTTCGTTCCATGTGTTTGTTGGATATAGTCCTCCACCCCTACATCCTACTACCACTCATGCTTCGCCGGGGCCTTTTATGGACATCCCGTCTAGGCATCTGTGAGCCGGTAGTCCCTCGGCGCGTCTGGATTCCGTCGATGAAACTCGCGAAGTTTCTCCAAACCGCCTACCGAAAAGTTGTCGAATGGTTCCTCCGTCCAGTCCTTACGCTCCAGATAGTCAAGCCATTTGTTGAGGTATAGGACTCGTTTGTTGTTTCCCCGTCTGCGCTCGACCGAGGAGATAACTTCTTCCACATCGTATTCCTCCGATTGTTCAATGTCGTCAGCCTCTCACAACACCTTCGATGGGTCTGGAGGTGCTCGGTGTTCGCTGGTTTGGTATGGTTCGAGGAGCGAGACATGGAAGACGTTGTGGATCTTCCATTTCCGAGGTAGCGTGAGGCGGATGGCCAGTGGGGAAACAATCTTTTCTATCTGGAAGGGACCATGATTTTTGTGGTCCAGTTTCTTTGAGGGGCGGCGCGTTCTGATGTTGCGGCCATTGAGCATTACCAAGTCTCCCACCTGGTATGCTGAGGATTCCTTTTGATCTGGGTCGGTGTATCGGCGCATTGGTTCTTGCGCGGCCTCCAGTCCCTTCCGAGACTCTTCGTGTACCGTCTTCATCCAATGGCCGTAGACGGTGCTGGCTGGATTAAGGGGTTTGTCCGTTTCTTTAGGTGGGTCGACTGCCATCGGGTGTAACCCGTAGTTGGCGTAGAACGGCGTCATTTCATTGCCCATCGTGACCGAGTTATTGTATGCGAATTCCGCCATTGGTAGTAGGGACACCCAGTTATCCTGTTCCCTGGTGGCAAAGGCTCGGAGATAGGCCTCGATCGTTTGATTGAGCCGTTCCGTCTGTCCGTCGGTCTGTGGGTGGAAGGCCGTTGACATCCGAGGCCGGATGTCCAACAGCTGCAGGAACTCCTTCCATACTTCCGACGTGAACCTGGAATCTCGGTCTGACACGATATCAGTTGGTAGGCCGTGGAATTTCCATACCTCCCTTGCGAAGGCGATTGCCAAGTCTGGTGCAGTCTTGCGGGTTTTTGGTAATGGTATGAAGTGTGCCATCTTGGTGAATCGGTCGACGACTACCCAGAGCTGGTCGCATTCCTCCGATAGCGGTAGTTCCATTATGAAATCCATTGCTATTGACTGCCATGGGGCGTATGGTAGTTCTAAGGGCGAGGTTAGTCCGTATGGACGGTGGTGGGAGGCTTTACTCTGCTGGCATTCCGGGCAGCTTCTGACGAAATCGATTATTCGTTCGTTTATCTTTGGCCACCAGAAGTTTCTGCGGACAAGCTCGATTGTCTTGTCCTGGCCCATGTGTCCCGCTACCTTGGTGTTGTGTTCTGATTGTAGTATCTGGTCGATCAGTCCTTCCGGGACCCATAGCATACCCTCTCTGTAGAGCAGCCTGTCACGGACTTCCTGTATTCCTTCCTTGTCCTTTCGGTCCTCCGACACCGCTTCCTGTTCCGTCCGATTTCGGGCTTGGCTGTAAACAAAGTCGCTTGTTGCCGCCTTTGTGACTTCCTCCACGAAGCGTGGGTTCCATTTCCGTGCTGGGAGCGAGGTTAGTCTGGCTGACGAGCAGATGAACGAATGTGTCCGGCGTTCTTCCAAGTGCTTATCTTCCAAAATCGTCGTTATCAGCTGGTTTTCTATCCCCCCCTTTTCCGGGCGGTACTCCGAACGCCTGGATAGTGTGTCTAGCTTCCCGTTTTGAGTTCCTGGACGGTAATAGATTCGGAAGTTTATGCCAGCCAGGTGTTCTGCCCACCGGGCCTTTCGCCGATTAAGCACTTTTGTTGTAGTGAAGTACTCCAGGTTGTGGTGGTCTGTGAATACCTGTATCTGGTGCTCTGCCCCTTCACAGTATCGGCACCAGTGCTTAAATGCGTCGACGATGGCCAAAAGTTCCTTGTCGTGGATATCATAGTTGATCTCCGCAGGTTGGAACTTTCGGGAGTGGAACGCCACTGGGTGCAACCGGTTTTCTTCGTCTCGTTGGGACAAGACAGCTCCTATCGCGAAGTCCGAGGCGTCGGTTTCGAGGATGACCGGTCTCGTTGGATCGAAGCGGGTTAGGATCGGCGCCTGAGTAAATCTCTTTTTCAGTTCTTGGAAGGCGGCTTCGGCTTCCGTGTTCCAGGACCATTGTTCCATTTTCTTGGTCAGCTCGGTCAGCAGACGCGCTACCTTGGAGTAGTCCCGGATGAAATGTCGGTAGAAGTTAGCGAATCCCAGGAACGCCTGTACTTCTGTCAACAAGTTCGGTGTTTTCCCGCTTAGCACTGCGTCGACCTTGTCTGTTGACATCTCAATCCCATCTCTTCCGATCGTGTAACCTAGGAACTCCACTTTCGGTTTTTTCCACACACATTTTTCCGGTGATACTGCCAGTCCGTTGTTCATTAGCCTTTGTAGGACATCTTCCACAAGTCAGTCGTGCTCTTCCACTTTTTGCGCGTAGATCAGTATGTCGTCCATATAGGCTATCACGCCTAGGTCCAACATGTCCAAAAATATGTGGTTCATCATATCTTGGAAGGTGGAAGGAGTGTTGGTTAGACCGAACGGCATGACCTGGAACTCAAAGAGTCCGTAGCGGGTTCGGAAGGCGGTCTTCCATTCGTCACCTTCCCGCATTCGGACCAGGTGGAATCCGATTTTGAGGTCCATCTTGGTGAACCATTTGGCGCCTTGGACTCGGTCCTGCAGTTCCTGCATCAGTGGTAGCGGGTATCGGTTGGGGACCGTGATGAGGTTCAGCGGCCGGTAGTCAACGCATAGGCGAAGGCCTCTTCCGTTTGGTTTTGGAACAAAAAGGATGGGCGAGCCGGTGGGGGACGTGGAGCGCCTAATTTTCCCTGTGCGTTCCATTTCTTTTAGCCATTCCCGCAAGGTCTGGAGTTCTACCTCAGACAGCGGGTAGATGGGTCCCCACGGCGCCGCCTCTCCTACTTTGAGGTTGATCCTGCAGTCATACGGGCGATGCTCAGGGAGGGCGTCGGCGGCTTCCTTCCCCATGATTGCTAGGTATGGGTGGAATTTCTCTGGGACCAGGCTGAGTGGGTCTGCGTCAGTTGTTGCTTCGGAGACGTATCCTATGAAGCCGGCTGAGGGAACTTCAGCCACCGAATCGTCCCAGCATAACGAGAATTCATTGGTTTCGAACTTGGTGAATTGTTCCACACACCGAGCGCTACTAAACCTCATTTCTTCCGAGGTCCAGGCCCCCTGCGGTGGGTGTTGTTCGATCTATTCGAACGGGAGGAATAGGTCGATGGCTTCCTCCATCGGTGCGACCTCGAACTGTTCATGGGTGAAATGGGTTCGGTGTTGTAATTGCATTGGTTTTGTGTAATGTTGACCTGCGTTTTTAACCGATTCTCCCGTGAAGTTTTCAATGGTTCGAGGGGTTTTGTGAGTTTTGCGCTCAATTCCTAGTTTTTTGACGGTTCATTGGCTAATAAGGGGTATCGAGCATCCCATATCCAGAAGCGTTCTTACCGGGTGACGTTTTCCGTTCAAGTGGAGTACCATGGGGATTATTGGGCGGGTTTGTCGCCTTTTCGTTGGCTCCACTGTTTCCGTGCCCGGTCCTTCCTGTTTTCTTTTTGAGGCGCTACATATTAGGTTAGTAACTCCGTTGGGCGCCAGGACAGAGTTCCTTAAAAATCCGACCCCTCGGAATCTGCCCACACCGGTAGGTCCATGACCATTTCTTCGACTGCAGCGACCTTCTGTTGCTTGGTGGCTGGGACACTTTCGGGTTCGTCCGCCCGTGTTCTTTTCCCGGTTGTGGGGGTGGCTGCGGTTACGGCTACGACCTTCCATGGCGCCGGTGGCAGCGTTGTCCCTTGTGCTGTCTGGAAGGAGAAGCAGTCTTAGGTTTTGTGGCCTGGCCTTCCGCATTGCCAGCAGTTATCTCGGTCCCTCTTGTGAATATCCACTTCATTCTGTGGTACTCCTTTTAGGGCGGCTCCCAGAGTTCCCCACCCGTTCCTTGGTGGGCGAGCTTCTTTCTGCCAAGTTTCCTCATGCTTAGGTGGCTGGGTTTCTTCTTTCCTTCGACCGTCCTTGTGTCGGTCGTCCTTCTTTCCGTCCTTGGCCGGTACGGGTCCAGTGCGCATTGCTTCCTTAGCCGCTTTTAGGGTCTTTTTCTTTTCCACCTGTAGGCCCGCTTGGTGGGTGGCTTGCAGGAATCCTTCGTCGTCCGCAAAATCCTCGAGGTAGTGGGCAAAGCGCATCTCAAGTACCGCGTCTGGCATCGCCAAGTCCACTTTTTCTCTTAGTGCTTCTCCGGTTGCGCGTGCGAAGTTATTGAGCGCTCGGAACTCCGTTAGGTAAGCGCGAATAGATCCCTGGTATTTGAGCTGCCCCCAGCTTGAGTTGGGCGTCCGCTGCTTCGCGCTCGTTCCGATATTCCACCCGGATGGCTGCTGAGTAATTGGCCCACGTGTCGTTTTCCTGCAGCTCGCGGTATCGGTGGAGGTGCCATACCAAGGCGGTGTCCGTCAGGAGAGTTCCGACCCAGGCGATCTTCTGTCTGTCGATCGTTTCCGGGTAGAATCCCAGGTACATCGTGACTGATTCCCACCACTGGTTGAAAGTGGACGAACTTTTCCCGTCAAATTTTTCGGGGTTCTCCATTTTCAGCCTTGAGACGTTTATCTGGTTCCTTGGTTGTTCGGGTCTTTCGGGGACCCTCGCTGCTGCAATCCCTGCACCCACCACCCTCGCTATTTCTTCTGGCGTGAGCATGGTGGCAACCTGCGCGCGCATTGGCTCCCTTGTGCCTGGCGCGGGTCTTCCCGCGGGAAGGTTTTGTACGTATAGGTCGTCATCGTCCCCACTGGGCGGTGGTGAAGGCGAGGGCGAGGGTGAGCCGACCACCCGTTGGGGTCCCTGCGGAGGTCCCGTTCCTCCTCCTCCCGTGGCTCCAACTGTGGGCAACAGCGAGAGAGGGGGTAGTGGTGGGCTTGATGGTGGGATGGCAGGCCGTCTTTGCCTTCGGCCAGCGGGCGTGGGAGCGAGCCGGATCGGACTTCAGAGAATCGGCCATCTTGGCAAGGGTGGCAGCGCCATGGCTGATGCGGTGCTGGTGCTGGGCAACTTGGCCGGATTTCGCCAGAGCTGTAGCGGTTCCGGGGACGGGGCCCTCGGCCTTGGTAATCCCGGGAGGGGTATCCGGGTCGCGATCCGCCCAATCTCTTCTCTTGCCCGATGTAACTCCTCTTCTATTCTGCTCATTTTTTGCTGATGGTCAGCTGCCCATAGTTCCACATTACCTTGAAAGGTAGCCAAATGCTGGCTTCGGGCAGTGTTGGCTTCAGCGAGGAATACGAGGGCGTCATTGACTCGGGTGAGCTGGGTTGCCTGGCATATCTGCCACTGGTTGTCCTTGTCGGTTCGTTCCAAAATGGCTTGCCATACGTTATGCGCGAGCGTCTGATAAGCGTTTGCGGCATTGGCCAACTTGGTGCGAACCAAAGCTTCTGCGATTTCTTCGTTAGTGTGTACTCGGTCATATACGTACCGGGTGCCTTCTGCCAGTGTCTTGTAGGCCTCCTCGATTCGTTGCATTCGCTGGTCGGTCCTGTCGATCGTGTTGCCGCACAACTTGGTGAGTTGTCTTAGATTGCTTTCCGCCTGCCTTTGCTGTCGAGCCATGGTTCGGACCCAAACCGCAGGGTTGGCCAGTTCTATCGCCTGCTCCGGTGCGGGAGTTCCGTCGGTGATCTGAAGCAGGTCCCGAGGGGCTTCCAGTCGGAGCATGTTGAAGTCGGACGAAGCAGACATCCTCTTGTATTGGTCTAGGAAGTATCCGCTGTGGATGGTGGAGTCGTAGTCGAAGTGGTAATCGAATAGGTCGAAGAGTTCGTCCTCGTCGAAATTGGCCGGTTGGGCTAGTAGTACACAGTTCCACCACTGTTGGGTATACCAATGATATGGAGTGCACTCGATTATTTCGTGGATTGGTTCAGGTCCGTCAAAGAATTCTTCCCACTGTTCATGCCTTGCGATTTCCTCGTCGATTGACTGAAAGGTGTAGTCGAACAAGTATTGAGATTTAGGCTCCAAGAAGGTGGACAGCTCGAGTAAATAGAGGTGGTCTTCGAAGTAGGTAGCGTCGAAGCAAGTCATGAAAGTAAGGTGATTTTGAGATCAAGATTATAGTGTGATACGGGGGTTGTATCGTAACCGGAGTGTATGGAGAATCGAAGGTAATCAGGCTACTTTCGGTAATTCACAGCGGAATAATCTTAGATCTTGTGTGTGGGTTCGGTGGTAGTGTTTGGTGATGTTCGTGCTGAGGATTCCTTCTCGTCGGGAGGAGGAATCTCTCTCTTTTTATTCCGAGAGTAGTAGCGTGAGAAGTGGTGACTCGGGTTTGGATTCCCCCGAGGCGCATAGGCCCCGTGGGTGATCCATTGGTCATGGCCGGGGTGTAGATAAGTGAGCTGAGCTCTCCATGCCGTTGGACGGGGTGCTAGCCCCAGACCGCTCGTACGTGGTCTCTCCCCGCAGGGACCCAGACTCCTTATCGTACGTGGTTCCTCTCGTTTTGAGAGCCCAACCAGTGTCTGCCTAGCTCATCCGCTTCGTTGGCACTTCGACCCCTCATCCCGGAGTTTACCCCTCACGGCTGGTCTCGGCCGTAAGCTAATATCCGTTCCCTTAACTCCCGCGAAGACTCTGGGATCGTCATCTGTCACCCACCGGCCCCGTTCTAACTCTACCGCTATGTTCTCTAGATACTCAGGTGTAACACTTACGACCTTCCACGCACCACGTTCAGCCTTTCCCTTACGCCGTCTTTCAGAATCACAACTTGAACCCTATGCCCCCCGATTGCAATGCCATTGCCGACGGTCCTCTCGAATCCTCTGATTCTCAGTCACCCCATTTTCCCGCCACGCTGGCGTATCCAAATGCCGGCCTGCCATGTGCGTACGTCTCTCAAAAAGGTGAATGCATCACTTCCAGCAACATCCCATACTACCTGTTTGCCAACGAAGAAGAGTTCAACTTTGCCGAAGTTGCGACGACAAAGGGACTCGCTGGGAGTGTCATTGAGGGTTTACTGAAGGGCGGCTGCGGTCTCAAACACGATTTAAAGCATTCGCTGAAGTCCAATTACCACCTGCAGAAGAAGATTGACCAAATGGAGGATGGGCTCGGGGTTGACTCATGGGAGAAGTGCCGGCTAGAAAACATCACCTGGAATGAGCAACACACCGGAGTACCTATCGAATTCTGGTACCGCGATATTACCAAGTGCGCGAAGTCGCTTCTACGGCAGCTGGCATATGCAGAGCACCTTTTGTACGCCCCCCAGCAGCGGTTTGATGAACATGGGAGGCATGTCTACAGCGAGATGCATACTGCTGACTGGTGGTGGGAATGGCAGCTGAGAATCTCCTCCGCTGAACTTCAACGCCACACCCGGAGCTGTCTATGGTGTGCTGACAGCGATATGGCAGACCTTGCTTGATGACGGGGATACTGTGTTACCGATAATCTTCAGGTCCGATACCACCCATCTTATGAATTTCTCCGGCGATAAGAAAGCGTGGCCCGTATACATGACGATAGGGAACCTATCCGCCTCGGCTCGTATGGCAACCGCTATGCACAGCTTGCTGTTAGTCATGCTGCTTCCGATCGCCATCAAGATGCGCGACATCCCTCTCAGCCGGTACAAGGAACAGTAGGAACACAACCGAATGGTTTTGTAACATGTCTTACGCCATATCTTGGGACCTTTAATGCGTGCGGAGTGTCGGGTATTCTTCGCCTGGTGTGTGGATGGCCACTTCAGATGTTGCGTTGCTTCGCCAGTTGCCTGGATTGCCGATTACCCGGAACGTCGTGACCTTCATAATATCAAAAATGGTGTATGCTACTGGTATGAATGCTAGAAAGCTGAGATGGGCCAACTTCCTGTCCAACCGTATCCAATACGTGACCACGATAAATACAGGGCGCTCATCGTCGCGAATACCGCTCCAGCAAATGCAAGGCTCGCAAGTTTTGATGTACATCAAGGCTATAATGTCCTTTGGGATCTTGACTGTATGACAAGTGACCTTCCGAAACCCAACTTGCTCCATACAATGCAACTAGGGATGCTGAAGCATCTTCTGGGATGGCTTTCGGTGTTCCTGAAGCAGCATAATCGCTTCGAAGCGTTCAACAATATCTGGCTTTCTGTACCTGTGTATCTTGACATGGCGCAACCCTGGCGGACGTACGAGGAGGTGTCAAGCTGGCAGGGGAAGGAAATCAAAACCATGTCATGCTTCCTTGTCGCCATCTTACGCTGCGCTCTACGTGCCCCATCTGCTTCTCAGCATGGCATTTTCAATCAGGCAATCGAATGCAGTCGAGCACTTGTGGAGTTCTACCTCTACTCTCAATACGGCTTGTATGATGAGCAAACATTGGCACTGATGAGTACCGCTCTGTGGGACTTTCACCACTTCAAGGATGTCTTTCGTCAATTTCGTGCCAGCAAGAGTGTCACGCAGGAAGTTAAAGCTCACCAAAAGGAGTTAATCGCGGAGAGAGACAAGGAGTTGAAGTCGATGAAGTTCAAAACTGCGGCCCACCATGAGCGCCAGCGCAAGTCATGGAATGAATTCATAAGCACTGAAATGATTGAACACCATACTGATGGAAGCGATTTCAACTTTCCAAAGATTCACCAGATGCTATATTTCCGCGAGCAGATCCAATGTTATGGATGCCGGAAGCAGTGGTGTACGGAGACCGGAGAAAGTTCCCACTGTACGCAGATGAAGATTCCGTACAACAAATCCAATCGGTCTGGCGACATCTACACACAGATCCTCGAACACTACCTACGCATCGATGCATTCACCGTACGGAGGCTTAATCACAATGCCCACGGCACCATGGACACCACTGGGAGTGGTGTAACCAACCTCCCAACCGTCAAGGGCTTGAAGTTCATTTTTGTGCAGGGTTCCACCATGTTGAAAAGCGATACGTTTGCTGCCATACTGGCCTCAGTGGGGGACTTGTACCTGCGGAGGGATCTGCAGCGTGCCACGAGCAGCTCCCTGGTTTCCCGGAGAGTAGAAACCAACTTGGAAGCGCTGATATGCTGTAGTGCACGGGTGTACCACGGCGTTCAAATTCCTGTCACCAATACACATGGAGATCAAGTGATCCAGACCGTTCGATATACTGGGGAACAGACATGGCACGGGCAAGGTCCCTGGAATGACTGGGTATGGGTGGTGACATCACGCCCCAGAGAGGGCCAGGAACCAGCGTACAAGGCTCTTCGAGGGCGCGTGCCGTACCGTCTCCTGAAGCTGTTCAACCTTCCAGACTTAGGCGGTTTGGTTTGGTGTGCGTTTGCACAAACGACAATACCCAGCGTGGACGGCATACCCGAAAGGGCATCTGGGATGGTCAGAGTGACAGAGGCAGCAAAGGGAAGTGGCTACGTGGAGATCAGTGGAGGAAACATCACCAGTGCAGCGCATCTTATTCCCGAGGAGCTCGGTACCGCGGGAACGACTCGGAAAGCATGGATCGCCAACAGTCATATCGATTTGACGACCTAGTACGATGGGTATTACATGACGGAGGATGAGTTGGTTCACGCGGCATCAGTGATACGATGCTGAGAAGGGTATTTACAGTTACTATTTCATTCAAATGTATTACAACTCCAAGGAGGGCGTATGACATGTAGATTCGGTACCGGCATGGCATGTACCACGGGTATGGGTTAGACGCATTGTGAAGTGAGAACAGAATGCCTTACCAACAGCAATTGAGGAAGGAATGGCCAACCAAGAGGAGCTGCGATAGATGGCATATAGCCTGGCTGGAGCAGTACAGAAGGCTGCGTTGGCAGGACACTCGTCATTCGGAAGAAATGTGCACTGACACGCGTCGTCAGAATGCCATTTGCCTTGACACTCGTCGCCCGGAAGGCCAATGCGCTGCCCATCTTTGTCTAGTACGCATACGCCCGGTTGCCTCGCGTTGGGAGCGGCATGTGCTTTGACAAGCTCGTCCGGAAGGTATATATAGAGGCACCTGTCGGAAGACATGTCTTGACGAGCAGCGCCCAGCAGGCAAACGCAATGACAATATTCGTCCAGAAGGCATGTGCCGTGGCAGGCATCATTCGGACTATTTGCCTTGACACTCATGTCTGGAAGAAAAGGCTAGATAGGTACCTATGCTTCGACACTCGTCTCCCGGAAGGCTAATGCTGTGCCATCTTTATATAGTACACATACGCACGGCCAGTTCGCGTTGCAAGTGGCATGTGCATGACAAGCATCGCCCGGAAGATGTATGCCATGGCATGCGTCGTCCAGAACACAAGCCGCAGTAGTCATCGAGACGCAATTTGCCGTGACACTAGAGGCGTGCTTCCCCACCATTTTTCGAGGTTACTTGCAGCTTGGCATTTGCTAGTACATTCTTGGCCGATGAAAGAGGGCAGGATCCAGTGATGTGATGTTTGAAGGAAATTGGTGAGTAAAAGATTACTGTGGAGACAGGATGGCAACTGGCAGCAGCAGTAGCAGCCAGTAGCACTGTTGTCTTGTCGCCCCGCTTCGACCGGCCTCCGCTGCACTGCCACCCCCCGACAATCGAAAATGCAGCAACTGCAACAGCTCTCCCACCTCATCACAATCACAACAGCGACATCATCAATCCCATCAGCCATGATCATTGCAATTTGCACTTGTGCAAAAGGCTCTGGCTTTGCGGTCTACCCAGATGAGGTACGATCTGTCATAGGCTGGTCCGTCTGCCACTGGCCAACAGCTAATAGGGATTCCATGTAGGAACCAATCCTTGCCAGTCCTCCACCTGGAAGAACTCCGATGCGTAGTGTTGTATGTGAGCTTGGTATCATGCCTTCCGAGTACTACGACCTACCCTCCACTGACGACTGCCTAGATCTCAGTCAGTGTGGGCTAGACAATGAAAGGGAGGGCTCGATACCGCGCAAGGGGAGGTCTGGGTTATGCGAATCTGGAGTTGAATGTTGGTGCTGGGAAGATACTGGGTCATGCCAGGGGGGCATGCCGCCAATTGAAGAACTGCTTGCACTTGCCAGAGAGGAGTCTCTGTTGCGAGATGGATTCCCACCTGTCAATACACCTGCATCACACATTGGTCAGTTCACCCAATGGCTGATAGACGATGCTTTGGGAACACAACTTTCATGGCTTCAGAAAGACCCTCCGGAGACCGGGGAGGAACTGAGACTGCTTTCTGGGATGAGCGGAGTTGAGACGCAATCTGGAGTAGACGATGGCGAGGTGAACAGCCAGGGACATTTTCTGGCAAAGAAGTATGGATTTATCCAGACTCGGGTTGACGAGCTCCTGAAGCCACATGGTGACGGCTCAGTGCGAGTTACTCATGGGTTGGCTGAACAGCTGGTAGGTCTTCCACCACTATCACTAGTAGACCGATATCTAATAGCCCTACAGATTGAATATTTGGGTGGGCCACTTGATAAAGTCCTGGAACTCAAGGCACGCGGCCGTCCCATATCGCTCAAGAGAACCGCCGAAAACGCCAAATTGGATAAAGGGCTAGCCTCACGGATTCTCTCACCTGAGAATCATAATACTCGACAACCAGAGTGTATTCTTTGGGGTGCCGCGGGCCGCATTGCTGGTGGCTCGGAGGCAATGACGGATACACCACGAAAGAAGCAGAAGGACAACTGGCGGGCATGGAGCTGTGTAATTGCCTCCGTGACAGACTCCAGTATACAGTCCCAACAGTTCTCCCAGGCTTCAATTACCATCCCAGAGACACCAATAGGACATCTGCAGTCTTTAAACTCCTCACCTCTGGGTCCGAAGTACCCCTATACCACAGAACTGGCAGGAGTATTCTTCCGTGCCACTGAAGAATGGGAAGAGAAACAAAGTACATTTCAAGAGGAATTGCTTGCTGAGATGCGGAAACAGACAACTGCAGTACAAGAAATGGTTCGGATTGTTAAGGAACTGTATGATGTTAGAAGTGCGAGTAGGGCTTAGAATGTTGTAAGTATTCGCCATGAGAGGGGGGGGGGGGGGGGGGCAATTAAATACATTGTAGTCTCGCTACTGCATAAGCAATTGTGAATATTGGTTGCAATATTCGGTACACCCGCCCCAACAGTCGAGGAAATAAGTTCTGGCTCCCCTTATCCGTTGATACCTTTACAACCGTAGAACATCAACAAATCCACATTCCCACTCGCTTCTTGCTGTCATTGCTATATTCGACAACATACGATATGCAGTCACTGTACATGCAAAAATGCCTTCCAGACGCCACCTGCCTTGGCACTCATCATCTGGAAGAAATATGACTTGACCCTTTGCGTCTGGAATGCATATGCACTGGCACTGGTTCACCGAAAGCTGGCATACCGTGGCAGGAGTTGTCCGGATGCCATATACCTTGACACCTATTGTCAGCCCTGAACATCAGGAAAAAAAAAATTCCTATCCACGCAGCTTCACGTTTGGTGCGTTAGGTGCGTTGATAGACGAAGCGGTTGCCAAATTTCGTGGTTAGGCTTGCACCATTGTTGGGGAGCCAAGAGAATGGGCACTGTGTGAGATTCTTCTGTGGAAGGAGGAAGGGCCAAACCCAACCAAAAATGTGTAGTATTCGTGTAAAAGTGGGGGAGAACGTGAAGAGAAGGTATGAATTCGTCGTAGGCTGCTTCTCTAACAACACAAGAAGAAACTATTTTATACCCAGGGCAAAATCCCCTCCCACACACTAGCACTGCCCTAAACACCTCAACCCCATCTTTTTCAACCCTAGCCCTTTCCCTCATTCATCTTCACTTACTCCATTTTTATTTTTCCCACTCTTACTCCATTTTTCCTTCGTCACTCCACTCCTCCAAATACCCACTGTAACACCTACCCCCTTCAAAGATTTTCGGAGTCGCTGGCATCTTCCAGCACAACGGAAAGCTTGCGCAAAACGTAGGGACGGACTTTGTCGGTATGCCAGCCTTTCATGAGCTCGTTCGTTTCGGGGTGCCGCAGGTGAAGCTTGCCTTTGGCCGTGATGTGGACGGCTTCAACAGGACCTTTCCAGCGGTACATCCAGGGGTTGCCATGCTGAGATTTGAGCTGGTAATTCTGGTAAAGAACCAAGTCCCCAATCTGGTATTGGTAACGTCGCAAGCCTCTCTCATGAGCAGCAATCCTCCTTGCCCACTGGTCAATCTGCATGCTGACTGCTTCTTCTCGTACGGCGTCCAACATCGCTAAGCGAATCTCCTGCATCTGCTTCATCACTCCCTTGTTGCCTTCGATATCTGTGAGAATCTGCAACTTATTTGCCAGGTCAGGCTCAATGAGATTCAGAATTTTGTTGCGTGGTGTGAATCCCAGCAACAGTGTGGATGGGGAGTGTCCGTTTTCGCTGTATGGATGACGGGTGTTGAAAGCGAGCTGTGCATCTGCAATGAGTTTCACCCATGCTGTTGGTTTCTCCTCGGCCAATCTGCGGATCAATGTCTTGACTGATCGAATAGCGTGTTCCACCTTGCCTTGTCCTTTTGCTTGGCCTGGAGATCCAAATACCCACTTCACTCCCATCTTCTCTGCCCACTCAAGACAATCTTGGTTGTAAAAATGGGGGCCTCGATCAGAATGTAGGATTTGTGGAAAACCGAATCGTTTGCAGTAGGCTTCCAAAGAGGCGATGGTTGCGCTGCCAGTGGCCACTGCAGTAGGATAAACCTCAAGCCATCCTGTAAAGGCATCGATGACGAACAGGCAAAAGCGCTTTCGTCCAGTTCCTGCAGTCGTATACGGTCCTGCATAATCCACATGCACAATTTCGAATGGTTCCAGACAGATGATTGGGCGAAGTGGCTCCACGGGGTATTCTGACAGGTCTTGTGCACGCTGGCAGCTATCACATGACCGTACATAGCTCCAGATGTCGATTCGAATAGTCGGCCAGTAATAGGAACGATAGACTCTTCTGAACGTCATTTCTGCTGCATAATGTCCCGCGCATGGTTGGTCGTGATAGTGTTGCATGATCCGTATGATCTCGTCGTGGTTTCGAGGCACAGGAACATACTGTTCATGTCGGTTGTGATAGAGTAGTCGGAGTGTCTGTTTTCCTTCCTTCTCCATCTCTTCAAGGCGGAATCGTACTGCCATTGTCTGGATCCTCCGTCGTTCGCCCTTCGTCAGATTCGTATGGAATGATCCTCTTGCCATGAACCGGAAAAGTGCTTCACGCCAGATTGCCCAGTTCCTCAACTCCAGACGTCCGAGGCCCTTTCCGTCAACTGCAAAGGCTTCCAGGTTTTCTTCACGTTTCAGAATGCGTATCCTTCCAATCATTCCATTTGCCGGCTGTATTTCGTTCTGGTGGTATTGCATGAGCGCTCGCTGTTCTTCTTGCTCCATTCGTATCAGAAGCTCGCGGGGTACTCGTGACAAACTGTCTGCCACAACATTCAAGGTTCCAGCAATATGAAAGATTTCATAGTCAAACTCTTGAAGGCTTAGGATCCATCCGTTCACCTTCGCATTGGTGGATGCCAACTGGAATGCCTGTGCAATTGGTTTGCAGTCCGAATAGATGAAAATCTTGGAACCAAGTAACAAGTGACGATTCTGAGTCAGGAACCAAAAGATTGCGTACGCTTCCCGTTCTGGTTGTGACCAGCGGGATTGGGTGTCGTCCAGGACCTTGCTGAGAAACATGACTGGACGTGCCTCACGGTAGGCCTTTTCCATGTTTCCCACCGTAGCATCAGTTCCATTCCTTGGGAGCGATCGAATCCCTTCTTCCTGGCCAAGTTGTCCGATCACACAGGAAATTGCCCATGGGGAAGCGTCCATCATCATCACAACCGGCAGCATTTCGGACAGTGACTGTAGAGTGATTTCTTTATCCAACTCATCACTGAGCTGCAGTAGTCGTTCCTGATCGGTGGCCGTCCAGTCAAACTCGTATCCCTCTTTTTCCACACGTATTTTCTTGCGTCCTTTGGGCAGTATTCGCCCAGGCGGAGCATCCGTGTATGTCTTCCATCCTCGCAACTTGTCCGAAATGAATTTGGTCTTTGTGGCGAGATCTGGCAAATAGCGTGACATATACCGAAGACATGCCAAATTGCGTTCAAGCTGCTCTGGCTTTGACACTGGTTCTCGGAGAATAGATTTAAACTTCGAGACAGTCTCCGGCGATTTCGACATTCCTGCGCGTGAAATGACGTGTCCAAGGGTCTTCTTCCTCTTTGCAAGCAATGGCGACTTGGCTGGATTGACGGACATGTTGCAAGCTTCGAATTGTGGAAAAACACAAAACTCCAGGCGATCCAGCTGTGCATCAATTGCCTCGCTCTCCGTCCATTTCCTGTAGGAGGCATGTCCATCTTTCCATTGCACCAGACTCTTGCCATCCGCAAAATCGATGTTGTCCAGGTAGACCTGAAAGTTGTCACCAACATATTTCGCGAAGGCCTTCCAAATCAGTCGGCTGTAGGTGCTTGGTCCTCCCTGTAGGCCAAATGGAAGGTAGTTCCAAACGAATATTCCCCATCCAACAATAACAAACGCCGTCAGATGCTTGTTCTTTCCCATTGGTACTGCAAAAAATCCGCTGAATCCATCGATTCCGGAAAATCGGAGGTTTCCAGCCTGTCTGCGTACACATTCTTCAAGGTTGCGAATTTCCCAAACATGACGGTGGAGCTGATGGTTGAGGTAGACATAGTTGATGCAGAGACGAAAGTTCCCTTTCCCTTTGGGCGCAAGTGTCGCATGCGATGTTTGTTGAATTGGAATCTTCTGGCCATTTTCGTCGCTGTAAACCATTCCTGTATCCACTGGAGAAATAATCTTCGCAGCCAATAAGGAACCAACATAGGTGCGAATCCACTGCATCTCCAACGGTGCAAATTGGCGTCTTCTCTTGGCAATTTGCCAGACAGCATTGTCTTTGGGAATCAAATCGTGTGCGATGGTCTCTGGCGAACAGTGTCTCATTTCGTGTACCGAAGTAGCAACGTAGGAACGATTCTTCCGAAGGATATCCCGTAACCGGTTCTTCTGGGCCGTTGACACGCCTTCCAAGCAGGCCCACCATGTAATATCGTCCACAACGAATTCTGTGAGGCCTTCTTCCACTGCTGTCTCACTGGTGTATCCTGCAAACACGCCTGTGCTCAGATCACCACGTCCCATGGAAACACCTCCTTCCACTGAAAACGCTGTTGGACTCTGGGGACAAAGCAGTGCAGCAACATGGCGTCCGAAATGTGCCATCGATATCGTTTCAGTGCCCATCCATCCACCATGCTTCACCTGCAGCAGCTGTTGCTCAATACCACTGGCAGTAGGGAGCGGATCATGCGATTCTGGTGCGAGACTTGGCTCCACCCCCTTCTGACTGATTCCTCTGGTACAGCTGTAGATGATGCCTGCCCATGGGTGACAATAGTTACCAAGGTTGTCCTCCAAATGCGTAACCGAATTGCCATCCTGTTCGACTGCATATTCCTGGCGGGCTTTTGCAATCCGGGATTTGCTCAAAACTGCCTGTGTCGATTTGGGGAACTGAACTTCTTCCCAGATTCCCTTCCCAAGATATTTCCGGCCGGAAATGTGAATAGGAGCACCATCAGATGAGGGAACTGCCAGGTAGTCGTAACGAACACCAATCGTAGCATCGATTATTGCGAGGAACGGTTTTCCAAGAAGCATCTTTGAGTCGCTTCCAAAGATATTATCGACAACGTAGATGACATCCTGGCATACCACACCATGTCCAAGATCCACTGGGACAATCAGGTACCCACTGATATTGGTACGTCCTGCCACTCCAGTAATGGTTATCTCGTTTCGGTCGGTTCGTAGGGCACAGTCCTTTGTTGATCCGATGATCTTCTTTGCAGTATGGAGATCTATAAGGTTGCAGTCTGCCCCTATATCCACAAGTATTTCTTGGAAAAAGTATTCGCCCAAATAGGCACCCACTTTGATTGCTGGCGAAATCTGCTTCTTCTGATTCGCATTAAACCTGTCAAATTCCTCCTCGGACATTTGACGTATTCGCAGAAGATCGGTAAAGGCACTCGTTTTCTGTGTAGAACGACGTCCTGGTGGCCTTGAAGACTCATCATCCTCCTCGTCCTCTTCATCTGACTCCATGGAAATGGGAATCTGTTTTGACTGCTGTTTTCCCGACTTATGTGTTCTTGGGACCATGATCGGGTCATCTTCTTCAGGTTCTTCTCCAGAGGAATCTTGCGAACTCGTGTCTTCTTCCGGAAAAAGAACTTTCTTGATGTCAACACTGAACGGTTTCACCTTTGCCAGTTCGGTGATCGGAACTGGAACCTTGGTCGATTCGAGAAATGGACGAACGCTCCACTTTTCCTTCTGGTGACGTCCATTCCTCTCATGTGGCTCCGGAAACACTGTATCCACTCTCTCCCGTTGTCCAGGACGTTTGGCGGGAGCCACCTGATGGGATACATTGTAGGTCTGAAGGTATTCGTCCTCGTCTTCGTTGTATTGCGGGTAGTGTTGCTGCAGGAAGCTGACTTCTTTCTTCCGCAGTGTGGCCTCTCGCTCCAGCCCTTCTCGCAAGGTTTTCTCCCATCCAAAGGGTGCTGGAATTCCTTTCTGCTCACGCAACTTTTCGCGTTCAGTCCAACTGCGGGAAGGTTGGCAGGAAGTAGCCACATGCCCTCTATCCCAACAATTCCAACAGAGTGCCTCGTTCCGTCCCTTCATGGGCCGTTTTGCCTCGTCCGAATTTGCAAAACGTTTCTGGGCGTCAATATGATGCTTGTCAAGTAGTCTTGACTCTTCCAGCTGGCGTCGAAGTGAGGCGATTTCTTCCACGTGCTTCCGTTCACGTTTCGCTGTCTCATCTGCACTGAGTCCACGGCTGAGTAGTGTCGGCTCAGGGTGATGGATATCTTCGTAGATGCCCAAACAGTACTCCCTGTATTTGGCAAGAGACATTCGCTTCCAGGCTCCTCGTGAACGTCTAAGATCTTCTTTCACCTCAATAGGTAACTTCTCATTGAGCGCCTTGATCACGAATCCATCTTCAATGGTTGTAGTTCCCAGCAGCTCATCCACATCTGCAAAGAACTCTTTCAGCGTGGTCTTCTTCCAGTTGGGATGCATCTGGTCAATCTCCAGAACCACCTCAAGACTCGTCTTCTCCTTGCTACCACCATATCGTTCCTTCAACGCAGCGTTCAACTTTTCGTAGGTGTTGATATCGACACTTGGCTGTCGTCCCAGCCAAGTTTCCGGACCCATGTATCGTTCGCCATCAAGACCAAGCGTTGGAGGTTTTTTTGCATTGTGGAGTTGCCCATGCATCGTCATCCTCAAATCTTCATCTTCGACATCAGGATCCATCCTCTTGATCCGTCTCATGTGGTGGTTGAAACGATCCAGGTAAACTTGCACTGGACTTGTTCCATCGTATGAGAGCTTTGACAAGGCATTCCACTCGCGGTCCATTGCTGCTTGGTTCATCGTATCGGATTTCTGCATCGTGGCCTTGAATTCTTCCCTTTTCGTATTGCTCATATCACTCAAGGTATCACTGTGATATTTGCAATGATCTTCACAGGATTCCTCAGATGATGACAATATGTCACCCTTTTCGGGGGTAGCTTCTCGGGTAGAATTTCCTTCTCGTGGTAGGAATGCTCCTGGGAGTCGTGAAACCACCGACAACAGGGAGTCCTCGCCGTTCTTGGAGGGTGTAATCACAGGTGTACCGTCTGGAAGATCGGGGTACACAATGATGCCGAAGTAACCGCGGAAGATGGAAACGAGGTACAACCACTTTTCGTCTGGAAGCTCCTCGTCCCGTACTTTGTAGAATGCAGAGCGGTAGAGGTGACGGATGTGTTCTTGGTCGGGGTACTCTTTGAAGAGTTTTTCGATGAAGGTGATGTCTTGATTGCAGATGAAATCAGACTTTCCGGATATGCGAAACTTAGACCGAATGTAGGCAGCGGCCAGAATAGCCTCGTCCGTAATCTGGGTAGCCACGTCGGCTCTGTAGATCAGTATTTGTATGTTCTGGGGGTCGGGAATCTGAAAGACTTCCCGTCGGAATGGGTGCAGGCAGTCTGCTGGTGGATTGTTCTCGGGAGGAGTCCACTACTTATGCCACCTACACCCAGTTGCTGTTGCTTCTCGCACTTCGGTTGTCCCAAACAGATCCCGCCGCTGCGTATCGTGTTTGTACACCCCGACGTCGTTCGGCGTTGGCGTAGGGTCGATGGCTCTCTGAGTTTGGACCCACAACGGGCGTCCCTCTGCTCAGAGCAACCAAATAGGTGGTGAAAGTTGGACAGGGTCGTAAGAAGAATCCTCAACAACAGCTGGCTCCCTGCCGTGGTCACCAGTGTTGGGGAGCCAAGAGAATGGGCACTGTGTGAGATTCTTCTGTGGAAGGAGGAAGGGCCAAACCCAACCAAAAATGTGTAGTATTCGTGCAAAAGTGGGGGAGAACGTGAAGAGAAGCTATGAATTCGTCGTAGGCTGCTTCTCTAACAACACAAGAAGAAACTATTTTATACCCAGGGCAAAATCCCCTCCCACACACTAGCACTGCCCTAAATACCTCAACCCCATCTTTTTCAACCCTAGCCCTTTCCCTCATTCATCTTCACTTACTCCATTTTTATTTTTCCCACTCTTACTCCATTTTTCCTTCGTCACTCCAGTCCTCCAAATACCCACTGTAACACTGTGTTTTCCAAAGTTGGTAGGTACCGCTCCATGCAGATGCGGCATGGTGCAGCGCATTTACTATCCACGCCTTGTGTCGCGGCATTTTACGTTGGAAGGCAGTATTGACACGGTAATGTCTTATGCACGCAGTTGTGACTCTCAGAGGCAATGCCAGGCAGCGCGTCTACTATCCACGCATCAGCTTGAGCATCTTCCGTTGAATGGCAGCCCTGGCAGTAATGTAACTATCCACACATAGCTGACATCCGTAGGTAACGCCAGGCGGCAGAACTAGTAGCCACGTAGTAGCTTTAGCGTTTTCCGTTGAAAGGCAGTACTGTGAGACTTGGGTGCTGAGCGTCACCGGAGTCACCGTAGAATCGATGTAATAGTAGTCAGGTCTTCGATAATTCACAACAGAATAGTCTAAGGGGTGTCGTTGCCATTTCTCTCTGTCCTCCCCCTCTTCCGCGCAGCGCGCTGGTCAGTTATAAGAGCGGAGCTGCTATGCGCTGTTGTCGTCCTCTATCCTTTGACCTTGTCTTTAAGAATAGAGAGATGCGTAAGCACATACTGATCCGTACTCTTTGTCCTCAGCGCGCCGACGCATACCACTCCGTTTTTTTTTATCCTCAGCGCCGCGCAAGCGCATACCAATGTGCACTCTTTCTCCTCAGGAATTCACTCACATATGCACCAGCCGAAGCCAAGGTGAAATGCGGGCCTCGGCCCAGAGCGGGCTTGTCCCGGCCGGTACCAATGGCAAGATACGGTGCTGCTGCAAACCTCGTCATTCCCATAGCTTCTATGGGTCACACGGGTTCCGCTTTGCTACCGCAAGATATTCCCCAGCAAACCAGTTTGGCCGCCGAGGTCCTATTCCCACTCTTGCCTCCCTGTCACGGCGCAGGTCTTGGCCTTCAGAAGCGTTGAGTTTTTGCTTGCGCATTTGGAGGGATTGAGTTTGCTTGCGTGTTGGAAGGATTGAGTTTGCTTGCACGTTCGAAAGGATTGAGTTTGCTTGCGCGCTTGAAAGGATTGAGTTTGCTTCTGCGTTTGGAAGGATTGAGTTTGCTTGTGCGTTCATAAGGATTGAGTTGCTTGCGTGTTCGAAAGGATTGAGTTACTTGCGCGTTCGGAAGGATTGGGTTTGCTTGCGCGCTTGGAAAGAATGCTGCTTCTGGGCTTAGTTGCATGAGAGAAGTGAGTATGAGTACATGTGTATGAGTACACATGTGAGTTGCATGGACAGTGTATATAAGGAGGACTTTCTGCTGTGTATCGTCTGCTTCTTCTCTTCATGCAACCTCCTGTTATCTTACTTGGATCCTTCACTATTCTGTCAATACTACGAATCAAGATCTCTGTTCTTTCCAGTGGTGGCGGTCGTTCGATGAGCAGTCGCCCGTTCCCGTTCACGACTTCTGATCTCTGACCTCTGACCTCTGACCTCGTGGTCGTCCTCCGGTTCCTCTTGTTCCTCTGGTTCCTCCCGGTAGACGTTCACTGCCCGGTGTTTGACCGTCCACTGTCTGTCTGGTATCCCCGTCCGACGTCTGCCAGTCCCCGTTCCTGTCCGCATCATCGTCCTTGCCTCGTCCCCGTCCCCGTCCTCTTCCTCGTCCCCGCTCTCGGTTCGGCCTGTTCCTCTCTCCGCGGCGTTCGCTCGTCCAGCATTCGTTCTGCTCCTCTCTCCATGACGTTTGCTCGTCCAGCATTCGGGCTGCTCCTCTCTCCGCAACGTTCGCTCGTCCAGCGTTCGTTCCGCTCCTCTCACCATGGCGTTCGCTTGTCCAGTGTACGGTCTGCTCCTCCGTTCCTCTCTCCACAGTGTGCGCTTGTCCAGTGTTTGGTCCGCTCCTCTCTCCGCGGCATTCCCTCGTCTAGTGTCCGCCCGCCCTTGCTCCGTTCCCGTTCGACACCTCCGTCCGACACTGTCTGTTTTCTGTTTAACTCGTCTGTCCGACGCTGTCCATTTCCCGTTTGATAAGTCCCTCCCACGTTGTTCATTTCCAATCCCATACGTCCGTCTGATGTTCCCCCTCCTGCCCCCGTTCCGCTTCCATTCCCGTTCCCGTTCCGCTTCCATTCCTGTTCCCCAACTGATACGTCCGTCTGACGTTTCCTCACCCCGTTCCTTTGCCTGACTCGTCCTCTCGGCATCCGCTTGTTGAAGCGCTCGCCTGTTCTTCATCTCAGCATCCACTCGTGGAAGTGCTGGCCCGGCTCCGTCTCCTCCATCTCCGGCGTCTGCTTGTCGAAGCACTCGCCCGACTCCATCTCCTCCGTCTTGGCGTCCGCTTGTCGGCGTGGTCGGTCGACTCTTCGTTCCCTCGCTGCGCATTTGCGACGTTGCTACTTGGAGGGCGCCGCCTGCCAGGCCCACCGTTACACTTCCACCTAGACTCTCGCACTCAGTGTGTCATTCAAGAGACCGTCGACATACAGAGTGTCATTTGAGAGACCGTCAACGTCGAGGAGTGTCAGTCGAGAGACCGTCAACGTAGAAGAGTGTCATTGGAGAGACCATCGACGTAGCGTGTTTTCCACCGCGATGTCATAAACGCCCTCCCAGGAGCTAGTACACCTCATTCCAAGTAGCCAAATCAATGTGGCTATTCACCATCCATGCTTTATTCAGAATTTCCGAGCAGTCAGGTTCCTCAGGAATTAGATGCGCTGCGCCACTGATAATATCCCCGCTGATCACCGCGTACCCACTGCCTGTCATATGTTTGGTGACTTTTACCATTCTAGACACCCTTTCAGGCATACCGCCTGCCGCCGGGGTCGTTGTTTGGACGAACGCGCACCAAATGGGTCCTCCGTCAGCAGTAAGCTTGAAGAGTTTCAAGAGACGGTATGGTAGACATCCTCGAAGCACACCATATGGTGGCACTTGATCCTCCCATTGCTTGGAAACCTTGACCCATACCCAGTCACGGCGTGCTGGTTGTCTGTACCAAGACTTTTCACCTGTACATCGAACGTATTGAATCATCTTCTCACCGTACATATTGGTGAGGGGGACTCGCATGCCGTGATACACGTTTACCGCACACTACAGCAGGTTGTCGGAAGCAATTTTGATCTTTCGGGAAAGGAGGAAGCGATTTGTCGCATGGTGTAGCTTGTTCCGAAGGTTGTCGTCCTGTACAGATGCGAGTAGCGTAGCGAAAGAGATGATCTTTGCCTGCCCGGAGGAGCTTTGGTTGGAAGTAAATTTCACACCAGCTAAGGAATCGCCGATGGTGCCCCTACTAGTTCCGGCGTTTTCACCTCTCCTCGCGGCGATGTTGAGTCTCCGTATGGCAAATGCGTCACTCCGTAGGTAGTTCTCAATCATCTGCCCGTAGATATCACCGGTCCGGTTCGACTTCTTGTATGGAGCCTTTAGTTGAGTACGGTGCGAGCTTTCTCCTGTCTTGGTAGACCACTGCCTGAGAGAACCATAGCGCCGTATCTGTTCCCCAAAGTGAAGCATCTGGTGAATCTTGGGAAAGTTGAAATCGCTACCTTCCTCGTTGTGTTCAACCATCTCTACGCTAATGAATGACCGCCATTCCTTACGCAGCATCTCCTGCTGGGCGACTGATTTTCCTTGCAGCGCGGCATCTCGCTCCTCCATTAACGTCTTTCAGTATCCCTTGCCCTGGTGGGCTACTTTCTTGGTGACCCGGAATTGGCGGAAGACATGCTTGGAGGTGTGGAAGTGTTTCATGGCGTTGTCCATGAGAGCCAACGTTTCTCCATCATGGGATTCATATTGCGTATAGAAGTAGAACTCGACGAGGGTTCGGCAGCACACAATCGCGTCATCAAAAACGCCACGCTGGGAAGGGGCTGCAGTTCGCAGAGCGCAGCACAACACCCCGACAAGAAACCGAGACATGACTTTGATCTCCTTACCCTGCCAGCTCGACACCTCCCCGTATGCCTTCTGGGGTTGCAGCATATCCAGGTACGCTGTCACCGACAGCCAGATGTTGTTGAACACCTCGCGACGGTTATGCTGCTTGAGAAAGTCCTGCAGCCATCCAAGGAGGTGCTTCAACATTCCCAGCTGCATTGTGTGCAACAAGTCTGGTTTCGGAAGGTCACTGACCACGCAGTCAAAATCCCAGAGCACATTCGAACCTTGGTGGACGCCACGATGCGTAAGACGCACCTTTGCTTCCGGAGTATTTGTTTCACTGAGCATTCTGTACAGGGTGTGGATCCGATGCTCGTGAGGTTTGACGGGAAACTCGCCCATTTGCTTGTACGGGCACTCGCACCAGTAGCAAATACCATTCTTGACATTATGAAGGTCTCGGTGTTCCGGGTAGTCGGCGATCCAGGCGGCGGGCGATGCAACGCAGTGCCTGAAGTAGCCATCGGCACATCGGGCATTGAATACCTGGCGGTTCGCATCCATTAAGGGCTCAAGGACGTGATGTAAGACGTGCTGCTGAATCGTCCGATTGTGCTCTTTCTGAGCAGTATATTGAGAAATCGGGACATCGCACAGCTTAATTGGGATTAGTAAGAGGGCGATCAGCAATATCGCGTGCTGGCTGGGCACCATTCGCACTGTGGTAGATAGGTTTCCTATCGTCATATATACCGGCCACGCTTTCTTGTCACCAGAGAAGTTCGTCAGGTACGTCGCATCGGACAAGAAGATGATCAGTACCACTGTATCCCCACCGTTTAGGGAGCTCTGTACGTTCTGTCAGCGTGTTCAAATACACCCAGAAATAGAGATTCTGTTGCCCGAGAGGGTTCACACCTGCCGTTCCCATCACCAGTCGGCGGTGTGCATCTCACCATACACACGTCTTCCCTCTGCCTCAAACCGCTTCTGAGGTACGTATGAAAGGTGCTTCTCATATGCTGGCTGCTGGAGAAGCCACTTCGCGCACTCGATAATGTCACCATGCCAGAATTTGATTGGCTCTTTGGCATGCTGCGCGTTCCAGAGGATATTCTCCAAGTGGCATTTCCACCATGAACTAGCTCCGAGCCCGTCCTCCATTCGATCAACCTTCTGGCGTAGGCAGTAATTGGACTTCAGCAAAGCCTTTATCTCATCCTTCACCCCAACACTGTCCTTTAGCATCCTGTCGATGCTCTGCACGCTGAACTTCTCAACTATGACCATCTCCGCGAAGTTGAACTCTTCTTCACTGGCAAATGGGTAGTACAGATCGCCATCGGTGCGAGCGCATTCTTCAGGTCGGGGGACGTAGGCACAGGGAAGGCCGGCATCAGGGTATACTTGCACGGTAGCAGCGGCTTCCGGCTTGTCGGCGGGATTGTTCGCGGCTTTGTTCGCTGGTTGAGTACCATCATCATCGTCGGCTTCGTAACTAGGAGAACCGTTATTCGGGAGGAAGGTACTCAAGGAATAGCGCATGTACTTCACTTGGTGATCTTGGTCCTGTTCAGACTCGTTGGCAGCTCGCTTTTTTGATTTGCAGCGTTGTGACCAAACTTCTGGATGTTTCTTTTCGATGTGATTCTGGAGCCATATCGGCTGCATGAATCTCCTAAAACAGAACTTACAAAGTAGGTTCGCAACACCGGTCCGCGACATAATTCTGGAGTGATAGTAGATTGGTGAGTGTTGAATATGTTTTGAGATACTCGGATTTTGTGATACTCGGATGGATGTAGCAGGATGTTGGTGGAGGTGGAGAGGTGGCGGTAATTCTCATCTCGCTCAAGGTAGTTTCCGGGCTATCAAAATGCTAACGCTCTGACTCCTTCATTATTCAGTGCCAAACTGACATCACACGATGTCATGAGATGCGCTCACATGGAAACTCCAGAGCATCCTGGGCTTAGGCCCACGTCCACCTTGGCTAGTGCGCACGTGAGTGAATCCTGAGGAAAAGAGAAGGAATTGGTATATGCTTGCACGCTGAGGACAAAGAGGACGGATCGGCATGCGCTGGCGCAGCGCTGAAGACAAAGGAAAGGAATCGGCTTGCGTGCTGAGGAGAAAGAGTATGGATCGCGACTCTGCTCTTATAGCCGACCAGTGCGCCGCGCAAAAAAGGGGAAGGACAGAGAATAACTTTACTATTAAATTATTCTGCTGTGAATTATCGAAAACATGACTACGATACATCGATTCTACTGTGACTCCGGTGATGTGTTAACACCCCAGTCTCACATTCACCCATCAGCGTTCACTCTCCTGTCTGTCGTAAATTATAAGGTACAGTAGCAGACCAGAAAAAAAGTGGTAAAATATAAACAAAATAAAAAAAAAAATTGTGCACCAGTATCCCAAATTCATCGCTTACTCTCTCGCCTCCTACACACAAGTGGACGGAACCTTAACCTGATCGATAGCAAGGGTTAATCATAAGACTAGTGAACGGAGAATTAACCGCTGGCCGGCTGCGGCAACCCTCTTACCACTTAGACTAGCTAGGTGGCCCCTCAATTCTTGGTCCTTCCAAATTTCTGTAGTTCAACCGGAGTCGAACCGCAACTGCATGCAGGGTTCCAAGGTCAGTGCACTAGACTTAGTTCTTAACCATTGCGCCAATAAGGCAAGATTGAATTCTTACTCACGACAGGGATTCATAAGTGACTAACTCTAACCGGTGCAAGAGATTTCTTCGATTGGCGCAAGTGCTTCCTCTGCTATCCGGCGCAAGAGATTTCTTCGTTCGGTGCAAGTGCTTCCTTCGTTCGGTGCAAGTGCTTCCTCTGCTATCCGGCGCAAGAGATTTCTTCGTTCGGTGCAAGTGCTTCCTTCATTCGGCGCAAGTGCTTCCTTCGTTCGGTGCAAGTGCTTCCTTGATTCGGTGCAAGTGCTTCCTTCGTTCGGCACAAGTGCTTCCTTCGTTCAGCACAAGTGCTTTTTTCGTTCGGCGCAAGTGCTTCCATTCGTTCGGCGCAAGTGCTTCTTTCGTTCGGCGCAAGTGCTTCCTCTGCTATCCGGCGGAAGAGATTTCTTCATTCGGTGCAAGTGCTTCCTTCGTATTTCGGATACATCCCTGTACTTCTACTCGTCTCCCACCTCCTTTAAGTTTTTTGCGCCAACAACTAGCCTCCCGCCAAAGCTTTTGACTCATACTACCGTGTTGTCATTTACTACATCGTGACTACAGTGTCATCATTTTTGGGCTCGGAAAATAAAACCCCCCTCCGAGTGTGGCGTTGGTTCTTTCTTCTGTACCTCTCACATCGCCTTCTTGCCACTTTTTGCACATCCATCATGCCGACTTCCCACAGGGCTACCAGATCGCAGGTTCCGCAGCAGAGTCAGGCGGAGGGCTCACTACCATGACGAACGCGACCTCCACCTTGCTCTGAACCCGAACTCCCCACTCCAACGGCCGTCACAGCAGGCAAGAGGCCAAGCACAACGCCGAATGGCGAGCAGCGGCGCAAAAAGAGTCGGAAAGCACCGGACACTACTACTGGAACTGGGAATCAGCCTAATCCAGTTGCGGTAAGATCCTCTTCACTGAGAGAAGGGCGTGTTGATAGCCACCCTTCCCCAGTGTCTACCACATCTTCCGGTACATCTCTCGCCTCGCCTTTGCAACCATTGGAACTAGGTTCGGTTGCAGCGTTCACTGGTCGCGCTGGGCCGCGAAGTGCGCTACATTCCGGTAATTTTGAATTGGCTGTGCTGGAAGCGGTGAAGCGAATACTCGAGCGGCATTGCTATCGAGTGTTGCCTTTTATTGCTCCTGGTGAGATGTTGGACGTCAGTATTGAATGGGACTTCATGTGTTGTGTTCACTTTGCGTACTGACATCTACGCCTTTTAGACTGTTTGCAACCTGTGGCCGGAGGCCAACAAACAGAAGGGACTCAATGTCTATTTCAACGTGTCAGAGGCTCACAATATGAAATACGTATACCCCCTAATGCTCTCCCTCAGCTGGTCACAGGCATTGGATAAGCTGCTAACAGTATGTGTTGGGCGTGGTTGGTATACATCAAGAATGCATATCATACTATGCAATCGAGTTGGATTTCCACAGTGCGTAACCATATTGCCGACCTGTACGGCTTAAACGCAGATTCGAACAATCCAGATCGTTTAGGCGCAGTTGATGAATTGCTACGTGACTAAACGTTTATCTACCGTGATAGCGATCGGCAATTGCCCCCTGAGGTAGATAGAGATTCCGTTCCGCCCTCTTCGCAGTCAAATTGTCTAACGCTTTTCCTAGCAGCGTGTTACACTATTTTTCGCAAGTCAAATCCCGCGATTCCTCAACTTTCACTTTTTCAAGAAAAGTCGCATTCGAAGCCCAGAACTGTACAACTGGGTACTCGAAGAGCAACTGCCCCCTACCTTGATTGTTTACGTGGTGATGGTGCTCCATCATGCACTCCAGGAGTGTCGAAAGAGTGAGGGTGAGCCCCCTTTGGGATCATCGTCGCGGCAAACCGAATGCAAGTCAGCGGGTTGGAGCTTTTTTTTCAATTTAAAAAATGATGGCGGTGAGTACTAGGTTTTCCCTCCAGGAGCAGCGTTAATTATTTCTACAGCGTCATATACCGCATTTATGTCTCTCTGGGAGGACCTTCCTCCTGCATTACAGCAAAAGGCCGCGAGTACGATACAGCATACACTTATGGCCGAAATCCAGTCCCAAACGGCAGCTGACAAATTGATACCACCGATGGATCCCGCTCCTTCCCAGCTACTGGACCCAGATCTGTTAGCAGCATTCCTTGCTGAGCCCCTACCTCCTCGGGTCGATTTGGGACCATTGGCGATACTGCAGAGAAGGATTGTCGGAGGTGTGTCGGGCAGCACTAACGACCAGAGTGCTTGTGGCCGAGCCTCGAAGCGGGGCAATGATGCGGACAAGGAGGATGCCAGTTGGGAAAATTAGGATGCGGATGAGGATGACGGTACTCGGGATACACCCGAGGATGGGGACGACGGTGGGGATGACGGTGGGGACAACGGTGGGGACGAGTCAGATATGAACAATATGCTTTCTGAGGGGGATGTTTCTGATGGGGATGGTCAAATGCATGCTATAGAATTCTTTTGAGTAGAACAGACCAGGGTTAGAAATACTTAATTAGACGGAACTATCTATTGGTACGAGTGATATGGATGATGCCACTATACAAGTACCGTTTACACTTTCATAGGAAAGCTACATTGGTAGGAAGGCCTGTGTTGGTAGGCAACGGGAAATTAGGTAGGAAGGACTGTGTAAACCATTGGAATTTCTTTATCAACTCTTCATTGGCAAAGGAAAAGCACATCGAGAGGAATTGCGTACGCCTATAGTAGAAGCGTTCGTTGCTAGCAAAGGCCGCCTCGGCACCGATGGCTCCGTCAATAGGTGACGAGAAATTGGATAGGGAGGACTTCTCGTTGGCAACGGAGAGCCAATTGGATAGGTTTAGTGACGTCTATAGTAGTCGCAATCGTTGCTACGAAAAAGTACCTCAACATGGTAGGCTGTGTCGATAGGCGACCGGAATTTGCATAGGATGGACTTCTCGTTGCCAACGGAATAGCACGTCGACACGGCAAGCCACGTCACCATGAATGGCATCTGTCGATAGGTAAACCAGCGTTCGTTTTTCGTTAATAGGCAAAATTACTAAAAATTGTCGTGCATAGGGAGAGGTTCTCGTTGAGTGCGTTGAGTGTATTGTGTGCGTTAGGTGCGTAGCAACGCACCCAACGTAAATATTTTTTTTCCTGATGAAGGTTAATGGGGTACCCATCTTCGTCTAGTACGCATACGCATGGGCCACCTCGCACCTCGCGTTGCGAGTGGCATGTCGGGCACAGCGCCCCGCAGGCAAATACTTTGACACTCGTCTTGAAAAAAAATATCAGTCGTCTGGAAGAACTACGCCCTGGCACTCGCCGTCCGGAAGGCATATGCCATGGCAGGTATCATCCGGACGCCACATGTCATGACATTCGTCGTCTGGAAGAAATATGCCCTGACTCACGCCATCCGGAAGGCATATACCGTGGCAGGGGTCGTCCAGACGCCACATGTCGTGACATTTGTCGTCTGGAAGAAATATACGCTGACACTCTGCCTCTGGAAGGGAAAGTACCCGGGCACTCGTCGTCCGGAATGCATACGCCGTGGCAGGCGGTGTCCGCACGCCATATACCTTGACACTCATCGTCGGGAAGAAAAGGCAACGCTTTGACATTCGCCACCCAGAAGCCTAATGCTGTGCCCATCTTCGTCTAGTATGGTATGCACATGCACGTCCGCCTCGCTTGTGGAGCAGCATGTGCACTGACAAGCGTAGTCCAGAAGGTATGCGGTGGTACGCGTCGGAAGATATGCATTGGCACGCAGCATCCCGAAGGCAAATGCCTTGACACTTGTCGTCTGAAAAAATAATATGCCTTGACACTGTGCATCTGAAAGGCATATACCCTGGTAGGTATCATCCGGACGCCACATGTCATGACACTCGTCGTCTAGAAGAACTATGCCCTGGCACTCGCCATCCGGAAGGCATATGCTATGGCAGGCATCGTCTGGACACCACATGTCATGACATTCGTCGTCTGGAAGAAATATGCCCTGACACTCTGCGTCTGGAAGAGAAAGTACCCTGGCACGCGTCGTCCGGAATGCAGATGCCGTGGCAGGTGTCGTCCGAAAGGCATATGACCTGGCAGGTGTCGTCCGAAAGGCATATGACCTGGCAGGTGTCGTCATACGACATGTCATGACATTCGTTGTCTGGAAGAAATATGCCCTGACACTCTGTGTCTGGAAGGGCAAATACCCTGGCACTCGCCGTCCAGAAGGCATATGCCGTGGCAGGCGTCATCCGAACGCTACATGTCATGACATTCGTCGTCTGGAAGAAATATACCCTGACACTCTACGTCTGGAAGGGCAAATAACCTGGCACTCACCGTCCGGAAGGCATATGCCATGGCAGATGTCGTCCAGAGGCCACAGGTCATGACATTCGTCGTCTGGAAGAAATATACACTGACACTCTGTCTCTGGAAGGGAAAGTACCCGGGTACTCGTCGTCTGGAATGCATATGCCGTGGCAGGCGGCGTCCGGACGCCATATACCTTGACACTTATCGTCGGGAAGAAAAGGCAACACTTTGACATTCGCTGCCTGGAAGCCTAATGCTGTGCCCATCTTCATCTAGTATGGTATACACATGCACACCCACCTCACTTGTGGAGCAGCATGTGCACTGACAAGTGTAGTCCGGAAGGTATGCGGTGGTACGCGTCGGAAGATATGCATTGGCACGCAGCATCCCGAAGGCAAATACCTTGACAATCGTCATCTGAAAAAAAATATGCCTTGACACTCTGCGTCTGGAAGGCATCTACCCTGGTAGGTATCATCCAGACACTACATGCCTTGACACTCGTCGTCTGGAAGACATATTCCCTGACACTCTGCGTCCGGAAGGCTCATTCCCTGACACTCGTCATCCGAAAACCATATGCTGTGATAGGCTTTGTCAGGATGCCATTTGCCTTGACACTCGTCGTCAGATAGAAATATACGCAGTCACTCGTCGTCCGGAAGGCATATACTGCGGCACGAGTCATCTGGATGACGCCTCTCTCACTGTGGTGTAAACTCTATTCCCAAATACTTTATGCTCCCCATTAGCAGAGACTATATCAACAGTAGTTGTTCGAATCCAAAAATCGAGTATCCAGTTGAATGTAGCCCACGACGACCTGACGTCCATCTTTTTCCATCGTTCGGTCACGTGTTTTTGGAATACTGACAGGGATGTCACGCGTGGAAGCCGAAGTTTGCTGCTAGAACACAGCCTGTGCTATTCTGGGACGTAATGTCACCGTCTTGGGCCAGTTTGAATGAAAGTGCTATTGTCCTTACACGCTTCTGGAATGTCGTATTGCAGCCGCAACACAAACACCAAGGCTCTACGACATTCTGCGGTGGCAATACTGATATCATTGGATACTATATAACCCCTTTATAAGTGCATCAACCTCAGACCCAATTACAAAGCGTTCCACCACTACCAGACGCTACAACCGACTACCAATGCACAAACACTCCAGTAGTGCTTTCCACTCTAAACCGAGCGAACCGCTCCCAAGATCCCTCTTGCTCCCGAGATCCCTCGTACCCAGTGTCAAGGATTCGAACAGTCTGAGCCTTCAATACTTCATCCTTTTCTTGGATGAGACAACTACAAAGCACTTCGCGCAATTGCAGGGGATGTGGACATATCGCAACAATCGGGAAGGGGAATACCATGAGTGGTGGGGTGCCTTCCAAGCGTTCCTACGGGATTGTTTCAACAAAACCCATGTGCAGCTATATGCCGTTGCTGCACAGGCACCCACGACTAACGGCGATGCGAATGGCGACGAACTGCCACCGATAGGACTACATACACCAAGCGGTAGAACTGGCTGGGATGGCGGTGAAGGACGTGCGGAACGGGGCGACCGCGGGAAAGGCATGGAGAAGGGAGCTGGGAAGGAGGAACCAACAAGGTGGTTCCCGCTACAACCATCTCTCGTCCTCCCACTGGCTGGGAAATGGAAGGGAAGGGTGGAGTTCCTTGGACGACAACGTGTGGAATCTGATGGCGACTCTCGCGTCTGTCTGTTCCGGGCAGTCATCATCAACCCTGACTGCGCGGACAACGGCTCTCAGAGTGGCGTCCATAATGATTACGACGTTTTCGGCACTGATGTGCGAAAGCACCTCACCAACATCCCTGCCCTTAGCATCCAGGCTCTCTTCGATGCGGTGAAGAGATTCTGCGTGACGCGTGAGCCCTGTGCCATGTACGGATGCCTTCTGGAGCCGCGGCAGTATTCCACCGCAAGAGACGAAACGGCGCCGGCTGAAGTGGAGCAGATGGCAAGAATGTCACGAGGCACATACAAGCTGTCACCACTGGACACGACGCAGCTGTGGAGCGACAACTTGGTGTGGGCATTCTTCTTGCTGTCGACGTACATGCTGCTCTGGGTCTTGGTAATCCTCCGTCGTGATCTGGCAAGTAGCAGGGGTGACACCCCTCCACGCGAGGTGCAGACAACGTTTGATGCCGTGGAACGCGTTATCCATGCTGCCCACTTACCGAACAGGGGTGTCCAGACCAAGGCCGATCTCCTTGTATCCATCAATGTTATCGGCCGCCAAAAGGCCCAGCTCGACTGCCGATCCCGCTGCCTCAAGTTGCTAGCCAGTGACCTAGGCTTCCGCGATTTCTGCTACCCGCATGAAGCAAACTACATCTCTGGAATTTCGGAAGTCGCTCACCAGGCGAAGAAACAGCAGCAAAGCCTCATCTCAGACCCCATCGCTGAGGGAGGCGAGTGCGTCGTCAGTGACAGCAGCGACGGTCACTCCCAGAGGAAGCGCCGAAGGACCTCTGGTAGCGGCGCCGGGGTTGGGGAGCACCCCAGTGTGAAGGGCGGGGATAGCTCTACGAGCAGTACGGGGGGCTACATAGAATCTGCAAACTCGGGTGATGAGACTGTGCCACCTTGTACGACTGAGGTTCCCTCATGGGAGCCATTCAATCCACCGACACCGAGATGTCGAAATCTCATCCCTATTATGTCGTGGTTCACCAGGGCGTGTCGTGCCGCTATGATTGATGAAGCCGAGGATGGAGGTTTGGGCGAGGCCGGGTCAAGACAAGGGCAGCCAGAATGATGGAGGAGTGGTCAATGCTGCAGGAAGCACACATGAGTAGGTGAAAGACACGTCTAGTAGGGCAATTGCACGTTCGGTTGGGCTTTCTGCATTTCGGTTTATATTCTGTATTTCTATCACGGCTGGAGGTGTGTGTATTTTGTTGTCGGTGCGCAATACAGATACCCCTTGTCAGGTTGCTTCGACCCCTTCACAAATGCCCCCAGCACTGCAGGTTCTGGAACCACCATATCAACCACTCCACGAAGGTCATCTGCTTCGCTCTCCACCACGGTTATCTGAGTCCAATTGCTTGAGTCGTCAGTATCATCTAGATATTGTTTCCCGCATTACCATTACCTTGCTTATTCGTTGATATCATATTTATTGCAGGTGTTGTGCCACCGTATCAACCACTCCACGAAGGTCGTCTGCTTCGCTCTCCACCACGTTTATCTGAATCCAATCGCTTGAAAGTCGTCAGTATCATCTAGATATTGTTTCCCGCATTACCTTGCTTATTCGTTGATATCGTATTTATTGTAGATGTTTGTGCCAGCGTACCAACCACCACGAAGGTCGTCCGCTTCCACTGACAGCACGCCCATCAATCCTCATCATGTCCGAGACAATGCAGCGTGAGTCGAAGAAAAAGAGGGTAGAGAAGACACAGAAAACTTTGATGTCGTGGCAGACCGAGGCGCAGAAAACTCTGACTTCTTGGCAGCCAGAACGCCTTGCATTGCCTGCAGTACCTATGGCCAAGCGGCCAAGGACTGCTACCTCTGAAGACAACCGGACAAAGGTCCCCAAGGTGACAAACAGCATTCGTAGAGCAGTATCAGGGGCCGTACAAGTCAAGGCAACACCGGCCGTAGCGACTCTGGATATCACATCAGATTCTGCAAGCAGCCCCAGCATCACCACTTCCGCAATCAGGCGGCGGGCTGCACAAAGTCCTCATCCGAATTCATTGGTACCAGCTCCAACATCCTCAGAAGTGCTTTTGGTGGCATCCAGGACATCCAATGGCAGGCAAAGTGTCATCCACCAAGGTAGTATGCCGCTGGCATTTGTGCTCAACACGGTTAAGAGGCTACTGGAGCAGCACACTATGAAGCATCAGCCGTTTCTCCGGGAAGACGAAATTATATGCGTGAGTCGTGAATACTATCCCAGGCGTGGATTTTACCTTTCTTGCTGACCTCAACACAATTTAGCAAATAAATATATTGTGGCCACGAGTATGCATAGATACGGGTATGCATGTTAAGTTCGACGTTCACAAAAAATCGAACCTTGCAGCGGTAATGACTTCCTTCCCCAAAGTACAGTTTGCAGCTTTTAACTCCATGGTATGCATTGTGTATCCAGCTCAAGAATGCCCTGACTGGTACACTATCACACATGATTGAAAAGGCACAGTCGAGCATTAGCGAGCTTTATCGCCTACACGAGCTCCCTAACGATGCTGAATGATTAGTCACCATCAATAATTTGCTTGAGTGCAACACCTTCGCCGTGAGAGATTCTGATCGTAACCTAGCACATGGGGTAGGTGGTTCCTAGCATTCCTGGTAAGTTCGCACAGTTCTCAGTAGGGCTTACCGGCTTCCTAGCCATGAGCAAGCTACTTTCTTGCAGGTCAAATCCCCCAGTTTCTCTACATCAAATACTTCAAGAGAACCCGAGAGGGCAACCCTGGGCTTTACAATTGGATAATTCAGAGCCCTCCCCCTTCGTTGATCGTTTATGCAACCACAGCATTGCATCATGCACTGCGCGAATGCCAGAATAACAATGGTGTGACGACAGCCAGGACCGCTGGTACTAAACAACCACCTTGGATGTACTCATTCAATATGACAAATGACGGCAGTAAGTTGGCATTGGACACTCGGGGAACGAGGCTAACAACATTTCAAGCGGTATATACCAAGTTGATGAACACATGGAACGCGCTTCCACCTGCATACCGAGACAAAGTGGTCACAACGATCACCACGGAGCTGCGCAAGCACCTCATCGATGCAAAACCCATGAATGGCACTCCGCCAGTGGTGGACGACACGTCTCCCGAGGAAATCGATGCCGGCATGATGTCGGCACTGATCGCGGAGCCTAAACCGCTGATGCCTGCATATCAGCAGGTGCAGATTCCGCTGGCAGTCAACGAAAAATTGATCGACAGCGAGGATGGCATTATCCCTGACGATGCCACCAGAGAGGATACTGGTGGTGTATCGTTTAACGGCTATGACACCGACGTGATTAGGAAGGGTATGGAGGGTGATGATGTGGGTGAGGACGAGGGGTCTGGAGATACGGGGCAGGACAAGGAGTCTGCGGATGTGCGGCAGGATGAGGAGTCTGGAGTTGAGAGCGATACATAGCAAGTATGGAATCAACTATGACACGAGTGGAGCCGTTGATGTCTTCTGTAAAAACCGGGATTCTCAGTGCCAAGTCGTAGAATCAAGACAAAGCATGGATATTGCAAAGCAATAGTTCGTCAGCAGGTTGAAACTTTCGGACAGGCAGGACCAATACCACAGAGACCAATTGCGCGGCTAAAAACAATGGGTTCCATAGTTTTTTTATTTAATTATTCATTATTCGCATACGACCTATGAAAATCATGGCAATTGCACCCACCAGTTCCTGTCCACTGTCCAACCCGAAGGTGGCTCGTTGTGGCTCCCCCTCCCCTTACCCTTCGCCCTGGCCTGTTCCCAAGTCTGATACAGCACCCACAATCTCCCTTGCCTGGTCATCCTGTGGTAGGTTGAGTAGCTGTAGTCCGAACCTCTGCTGTCGGTTCTCTAACTGTGTGGTTGCACAACAGGTTCCGTATTTGACGATGATTCATTAATCGTGTGCGACCCTATTGGATCATTACGATATTAAACGGGCCCCATAGCTGACGATGACGCTCCACCGATCGTGTGCGACTCTATTGGATCATGACGATATTATATACAGTTCTTCCCTTTTGGCCGTCCACTGCGACCTCGAGCAGTCCACCAGCGGCTCGTGGCAACTTCCCCTACCCCCCCGCCCAGCGACAAGAGGGATAGAAGGCAAGAAAATAAGGAGAGAGAGAGAGAAAGAGAGAGAGAGAGAGAGAGGGAGAGAGCGAGAGAGGAAAAGAGAGAATGACAAAGTCGCGCTAGGAAAGACATAAAGATGATGACAAAATTAACAAAGGAAACATAAGAGAAGCTACCGTGACCATTTGTCGCCCTCCTGCTGCTCGGGGCGCGCGGGGGGGCGGGGGGGGGGGGGGGGGGGGGGGGGGGGGGGGGGGGCGGGGGGGGGGGGGGC
>Ga0307516_10000491_pt1 | contig 52579 bp, 64 predicted proteins | sample 19_EM_MG_FD_203310 | JGI IMG/M metagenome (GOLD analysis project Ga0307516, IMG submission 203310) | Populus trichocarpa ectomycorrhiza microbial communities from riparian zone in the Pacific Northwest, United States - 19_EM | ecosystem: Host-associated > Plants > Roots > Unclassified | place... | reverse complement strand
GGCGATGAGGGGACGAGCGTCCTCGGTAATGGTGCCGAAGAGTTTGTAGTAAGTCTTGTATTCCTCGCCGTCGATGACGTACGGGATAAAACCTTCAGTGAACGAAGCGTTTGGGGCAGCCATGGATGCAAGGAAGGTGGCGGATGGTGTGAGGTTTGGGTGAACGTGATAGGGCTTCGGATTTAAGTGGCTAGAGCGAAACGGCGTTTGTCGTAAATTCGGCCACTGGGTCTCGGCGGCCCCCGACTCCATCATACAACTTTCAATGAACCAGGGGTGGGGTGGACGAAATCAGAGAAACCCTGAGATCGGCGAACTGGATTTGAATCGAGTGCCCGACCCGGCTCAGATTGCGAAACCGGTCACACCGGACTCCGGAGTTCGTTCCAATCATTGAGTCGACGACCTTCTCCCCGCGATGATGAGCCAGCAGAAGGTTCCCAAATCACTTCCCCAGACCTGGGTTGAGTTGAGTTTCATGCCGGCCACCGTCCCTGCATCCACTTGATACAGGCTCGAGACCCACCCCTGCCCCGATTCCACGAGCTCCGGAACTATTGGACCCAAGAACCACCCCCTGGGCAGATCGCCACCAGAAGGGTCAACGACTCCTGGGCATCAGCGCCAGTATGCATCAGCATCAAGTAACCGCTGGTCCCAGTCTTATCATGAACAAGCATCACGCCTTCACCGGTATGCCCGGGGAAAGAGTAGTAAAGTACATAGTGTTCAAGCAGAACGGCCTGTCCGGAAGGCGGTTCAGTAAGACCCCGTGGACACAGAGGAGTCAAGCCATCAGTTCTCACCATTTACAACAGAGGCTCAAATTCTCTAGGAGGAGAATAGCCCACACGAACCATGTCAGCGATGTGCGGTGACATCAAATGTCAATCATGGACCTCCCCCACCGCTCTGAAATTTCCTGCACCTTCAACATTACACCGGCAGCTCCCCTCTTGAGCCTGACCTCTTGTGTGCCGCCACCCCCTGCAACCAGTAAACCTTGATCTAACCAGTTCAGCAGGTTCCCCGCCCATTCGCCTGCACTCAACACCAGCCGCGTATGTTCAAGCCCCAACGACCGCCCCCCATCCAAGTCCAGGCACCCGTCAAGAACGATCAATGCCAACTCGAGCGAAGCGGCGAGAACCGAAGCTTCCTTGTCTTTGCTCGTGGTTGCATGTCCCCATTCGGTTTTTATCCTCGGGTCTAGGTCGTCGTCGTCGGCGTCGTCCGACTGTGAGACTGGCTTCGTCCCTAACGTGATGGCCAATTCCAGGCTATCCGGAGCGACGAGTGCCAACCACTGCGGTGCGTTTCGCCCCGCGTGAGCCAACACCGCCAGAGTACCCACGAACTGAGCCAAGACGATCGGATTCAATACCAGTCCAGTGCCAGAGCCCCGGTAGCGGTACAGTGGATCTGACTGATGTGAGAGACGTTCTTCGCGAGTCTGCTCATCTCTGAAGAAGACCCAGAACTGGCCAATGAGAGGGCAGATGAAAAATTCCGCAGCGACGTCGGTGAATTTAGCTACTGCTGGCCCATACCCAAGTGAAGAGGAGGTGGGCAAGGTTTCTGAACGAGGGCTGAGGGTGACAGGATTGATGATGACCGATATTTTCGCTGGTTTTTTTAGTCGTAGTTGGCGCTCTCGAGTGAAGGATGGAGGTGCCTTGGCGGTGGCACCGTCCTTAGCCTTTTCGACAACAGCCTGACTGATGTCCGTCAACAACGCTTGTACGGGTCCTTCAGCCATAAGTTTCCGATGCATTGCTGGTGGGAGCCTTTTCGAGGGGAAAGACACACGAAGTGATGCGACATTGGGCGGTGGGACCGGTAAAGACGCCAACTCTCTCGCCCCTAGTGCGAGAGCAGTCAACATGACGAATCTCTGGTCGATGGAGTATTGGTTCTTGAAAAATTCCTCAATAATGCAGCTGCAGATGCAAGTTAGTTTCACGCGTTGCGGCTGGCTTGAGGCACCTCACGTACGGTGTAGACTTTCGGGGGCAGCACGCCACTAGCGCAGTGACAATTCCTTGTCGTTTTGGTGAGAAGTCATCCAACTCATACGAATCTTGCAGTCCGACAAATGCGTAAACGAGGTTCACGGCATTTTCCTCTGTCGCATACGATTTTAGTTGGGTCTCATCCTGGAGACGCATGAGACACCGACCGAGTTCCATTCCAAAGTTCCTCTTCCTCCTGATCAACTCTTCACCACAACCCAACGCCATCTCAATCTTATCCGGCTCATTGTTCTCAGCGGATTTGAGTCCCGCATTGGTGCTCCTCACGAGTTCACCAAGCTGAGCCAAATAAACCGGTTTGGGGATCCTCTTCGCTCCAACGTTCAGCGTGGGATCCCTCTCGATCTCCTCCAGTTCTGAGGGTGTCGGAGAGGGCGCCCGGTCGGAGTTCTCTTCTGAGGCGTATCCTTGAACGGAGTCGTCGTCGGAATCAGGCTCTGCCGCAGTCTCCACGTGAATCGCATGTCTCGGAGTCGCAGGACTGGCAGGGTTTACTTTTGAAGGGCTCGGTTCGTCTTGCTTGCAGGACTCGAGTCGCTCCTCGGCCGATGGCCCAATATCCTTCGCGTCGATATCCCGCTCCTTGATGAGAGACCGCAAGGACCGGGCCCAAACCCTATCAGCATCCTCCCCTTCCCAATCCCCAAAATCGAGGTTCTTTCCTGCTAGGGTAGCAACCTCCTCCGCAACTAACATCCCACATCTGCGTATTGCTGGGTCCAGGTGCTTGATGTAGGTTCCAATAGCGGAGATGAATGTCGGCGACAGGGCAAGGTTGTTTGCAGCTGGAGGGGAGTACGAAAGGAGTACGAGGAATAGGGAGGTGATATCTGGCAAGGACAGGTGCGCCGTCAGACTGGAGGCAGCGTGTGAAGGTCGCCGCGAAACTTACAACGGTGCTTGGAGAGGAGCGAGTGCTTTACATGAGTAGAAGAGGACCACGTCTCGAGCACTTGCATCAAGAAAGCTTCGACGGCTACGCACTGTGAGTATCGCTGAATCCACACGCGCTCTGTCGTGACGTACGAGACGAATCGGTATTATCTTTAGCCGAAAAGGCCGCCCAACAGGCCAACACGCGAGCCCTCCCTTCACCAGAATCTCTGATTTGAGATACGGCAAGGGCTACGTCCCATAATTCCAGATTGTCTGGGGATAGATCTCCCAGGACCGCTCTCAGCAGTGCGGCCTCCGACTTCACAAGGCCCCTAGCAAGTAGACCCGGGTCCAAGGGAGGGACTGAACGCACCGAAGAAAACAAGGAGACAAATATGGACTGAAGAATGGCGGAAGAAGGGAGTCCGTCAAGGATCTTTCTCCATACGGCTCGATACGAGGGGGAACCTGCCCGTTCTCGTATTTTAGGGAGGCAAACAGCAAAAAAGGACGGTTGCAAAGTATTCGGTGAAGTTGTTGGGGGGAATAAACCGACGTTTACGAGCTTTGCAAGTAGGTAAGAAAGGGCCTGTATCCGTTCTACGATCAGGTCAAGAAAAGTCCCATGTCGGAATCCGAGAAACCTACCTTGTGAACTGGAACCAGGAGAAGCCAACCTCCAAACGATATCTCCGATATGTGAGGATAGTTCAGTGGTATAAGCGCCGTACTGGAGGTTGTCTGGGATCGGGTACCCGTGTCCGCAGAAATTGGCAACCTTTGCGGGCACTGAGATCACTGCCCGAACACAATCTTCCCAACGGATTGCAGCAATATTTGGAGGGTTTGAGTCAAATACACAGTCAAAAAGGGTTTGGATAGGATAGGATTCTGTTAGCTGGGAGAGGTATCGGACAGAGAAGGTGTTGAATGGGGTGGACAAAATTGTGGTGTATGCTTCCAGTGCTGTTCGGCCTGCATTCTGTGAAACCGAAGGTATTGGGCAGAAAAATTGGTCTGAGATCTCTAGCGCGTTTCCCTCATGCAATATGCTATCCCAGGAGGGGAGTATGTTCTGGAGCAATGCCCTTTGGATCGCGGGGAGATGTTTCGGAACGTTGAACGACCCTTTCGGTAACTTTCCCGACGCGTATTTCTGAAATCGGTCCTGTAACGGCCCGATAGATTCAAGCGGCCGGGCGAGCAAGGTCAAGAGGGTTTCGAGGTCGGCGATGGGAGATTGAAGAGCGTCGAGGATTTGTTTGAGGTCGTCTTGAGTCATGACGTTATTTCTTCGACTCTTCGATCACAGGGATGTCTCTATCTGAATCTACACCCGTGTCGCCCGGCGAAGCTCATGCGGCAGATATCGAGTTTTTTGTGCGACGGGGGATGACCAAGGGTTACCAGGCCATGTCGCTCCTGACGCCCCCTCTCTACACCGTCATCATTCTCACACGCCGGGGCCGGGGTGCGTGGCATCTGAGCCGTTTCCTCAGGGCTACTTGGGTAGGAGGCGCAGTTGGTACGCCTGGTGCAGTTCGGCTCTCATACACATGACCGAGTTCCTTTGACGTTTCGCGACAGGCCTGGCGACCGGGGGCGGGTTTGAGTACATCAGAACTGCGCATAGCGACGAAGCGGCGGCTCGGAATCGCAGGATCCGGGCGAGTTACGACGTGCGTACGATCCATTTTCTTTTTTCTTTTTTCTGTGAGGGTGAAGGGGATCCTTGCAGACCGCTTCCATCCGTGCCGATGACCATGCGACTATCGGTGCCATACTTTTCACGATGTTGACCCCGGCGTTTTTTTGGAAACAGGCCAACGTTGCCAACCGTGAGTGTTCTTTTTTAAACCTGGCCCGCTCGCTTCACGCCGGTGACGCCCGAACCCTGCAGTTATTTTGGGCGGAGCAGGATTGGGGACAGGCCTGGGGTTGTGCTACCACTGGGGCCGGTCGCTGTCGGGTGACAGTCCACCAACACCAACACCACCGAGACCAGGGGCAACTGAGGCCCTCTAACACCGCGAGCAAAGCGGACCAATTCCGCGGGTATCTTTTGTATGGTACAACACAGTACAGAGGACGTCTTGGAACAGCGACCGACGCAGAATCATGAACAGAACTGAAGTGTTCCCCATATACGTGACATGATGACATCGCGTCAGAGCTAAGCGAGGGTCAGCTGAGGTCCATGGACTACGACCCGACGTGGCCCACGTGTGCTTATGGTCCGTGGACCGCTCATTATGGAAAGTTTGGACCTCGTGATCATCCGGCCCGGCGTTTCTGTTCCGAACTAAACACCGACGGTCGTCGGGGAATTTCTGACCACGCTGTGACGGGAGATGATAGATGCCTTCCCGGAGCCTGGGGTCATCTCCACCCCTTGTCTCTGGCTTCCATCGACGACGGCTCTGCTGGGTGCACCGTTCACGTCCCTCGGGCCACTCCCCTGTCCTCCTCCCACCTCGGCATTAGCAAGCCTCTGCTGAGCACACGCTCGCAATACCCCTCGTTCCCCTGAGCCGGAAAAAACCCAACACTCGTTCACCAAACTTCTGTCCTTTCTCGTCAAATGTTCTCCCTTCTCTTTCTCGTATCTTCTTTGGCTTTTGTTCGTTTGGCTGCTGCCGCTACTGCAGCGGACTGGAGATCACGCTCCATATACCAGTGCGCGTTGAATGTCGTGGCCATGATTAATCCATTCTTACGAGAACCTGAAAGAATTCTTACGGACCGATATGCACTTCCAGCTGGTGCAGACCCAAACGCTTGCAAACCCGAGCACCAGACCTGGTACTTCGTCCCTTCTAGCCATCGTCGAGCTCATTTTCATTCCCTATAGGTGTGGTGGAACCTGGAACACTATCCGGGAGAACCTTGACTACGTACAGAACGCAGGCTTTACCGCGATTTGGATTAGTCCCGTAAACCAGAATTACGAGGGCCCTCGATCTGCCTACGGTGACCCGTACCACGGTATGTCACCACTCTCGTAAATGCGCCATGCAGACCCCCCACACCCACCAGGCTACTGGATACAGGACGCGTCTCAATTAAACTCCCATTTTGGTACCGCTGATGACCTCAAAGCTCTCTCAGCCGAACTCCACCGTCGAAACATGTAGGTCTCCTTGCCCCAGTGGTCTTTGGAGCCGAACCACTGACGCGTACAAGGTACCTCATGGTTGATGTTGTTGTGAACAACGTGATGGCTACCTCTACCAACCCAGATTATTCCAAGTTCATGTTCAAAGACAAGGTTCGCGACTCATGGCCGCAGTGTCCCCCTTTCTCCCACGTTAACCCTTGCCCTGCAGTCCAAGTATCACCCATATTGTCCCATCGCTTGGGGGAATAGGTCGAGTGAGATGGACTGTTGGTTGGGCGACGAGAAGGTCGCGCTCCCAGATTTGGACACGCGAGACCCAGAAGTGCAAGCTGTGTACGGAGACTGGATTGCAAATCTCGTCAAGGAATATTCGATTGATGGCCTCCGTATTGACGGTACCTTTCTTGCTCCCCTCTTTGCATCCGTCAGCCCCAACAGTTTTTCCAGCTGCCAAACACGTGAACAATGACTTCTGGGGCAACTTCTGCGCCAAAGGCGGTGTTTTCTGCATCGGTGAAGTCTTTGGAGACGACATTACCCTTGCGTCGCAATTCCAGGGTCCCGGAACTTTGGACTCCATCCTCAATTTCCCTGTGTACAACGCCGTCGTCGACGCTTTCAAGCTCCCCGGTAATAGCAACACTACTGGGCTTGCTAAGGTCCATGACACTATGAAGGCTAGCTTCAAGGACGTCACTGTGTTGGGCAATTTCCTGGAGAACCATGATGTCCCTCGCTGGCACAACCTTTCTGTCGACCCCCAGACTTTATAGTGCGTCCCTTTGTCCCTGCGACTCGTCATGGTCATGTAACAGGCTTTTTTCTTTCACTTCAGTAACGCCATGGTCTTCAACTTCATGTCTGACGGCATCCCTGTTGTCTACTATGGGCAAGAGCAGACGTTTTCTGGCTCCTCTGATCCTGTAAGTACCCCACCGCCGACTTCCCGGAATTACATTAACATGAGCGCTTAACATAGATGAACCGGGAACCATTGTGGCCCTCTGGATACCAGAACACGACGGCCTACCAGTTAGTCACGACGCTCAACAAAGTGCGATTCGGATTCAGGTCCATCTGACGCTGGGACAGCGTGCTGACCTTCCTGCAGATCCGCAACTATATGATCAAAAGTTCTCCTGACTGGCTCACGACGCCTTCCGAGGTCATCTCCACCTCCCCCGTTGGAATTTCCATCATGAAAGGGAACGTCGTCTCAGTTATGACCACCATTGGCTCTCCTGTAGGTTATTCACAGTACTGGACTAGCTGGTCGCTGACTCCGAACCAGCCTCAGAACGTCAGTATGGGAGTTTACACCCCATTCCCCAACAACACGCCACTCACCGAGTAAGTCGACATGCATTCGTTTTCCCGCCCCACGCTTATGCGCTGGCATAGTATCCTCTCCTGCAAACAACTTGTTGTCGGTTCCAATCGAACCATCACCGTGGAGTACTCTCGCGGCGGTCACCCAACTGTCCTCATCCCCTCGGAACAACTGCCCGGTTCTGGCTTTTGCGGAAACAGCGCCAACGTCTCAGCCAGCCCCCGAGGCAACAACGCCAACCACGGCGGGGCTTCCGCAATGGCACACAAGCACAGTTCCGCGTTCATTGTCTTCTTTACACTCTTTTTCGGGATGGTGGCTCTGTCACTGTAACTCTTCCTTTATGCTTTACTACCGGTTACATCACATTGTATGTAGTACTACTTTCAGGTCTCGGTTGGAGGGAACTACCGATACTTCGCCGGTAATTGACCATGCAGTCGGTGCCACAGTGCCACGCAGCCACCGAAATTGAATCTCAGACCGAAAAATCCCACGTGGGCAGATCGCGGGTGGGAGATTGCCGTGGCCGTATTTGGCTGTTCGCTTGAATCTTGGGCAGGTTTTGTGGAGGGGGGATCATCCAGACTCTCTCGTCCTACGAACGAAGCTTCCCACCCAACCCTTTTCCAGCCCACCCCCACGACATTATCACGAAAACGGCTTCCAGCGCAGGCGTGACCCCCCGTCGCGCGGAGACGGCCAGCACTCGGGCACGAACTCCTGGCGGTACAATGGACAACAACAATCCGACCAATCCGAACATACACACCATTGTCAAGGCCCAGATTGTGTTCCTCCTCTCCACCCTCACCGAGGATAATTTTGACATCAATCAAAACCAGATACACACGGTGCGCGTCCCAGATCCTCCTCTATTCTCTTTCACCTATCCGAAAGACCGCCACTGACGTGTTTTCCCGTGTTCGCCACTGCAATCTCCTGTATCCAATCGAACTATCTCTCCACAGCTAGCGGAGCAGCATGGTGTTGGCACTTATCTCCACTTTATCCGGAGGCTCATAGTTCATTCACAAGGCCGACTCGCTGTGAACGTCACCTTCGATACCTCGACCGCCCTCACTTTCCGATTACTCGTGCAAGAAACTCAGAGGCTCGCTCGCGACCCCTACCTCGTTGACCGTTTCAGGGAGAGTGTTGATAAGGGTGAAGGGGACGTGTTTAGAAACTTTGATCTCGGTCGATTCGTCGATCGCGTGGGGTTGCGTCCGCTGGAGCAGTTAATCCTCGCCTCTTCCTTCGTCTCGTCTCCTGCCCAGCTATCTAGGAAGGAGCTCGAGGGTCAAGCCGCCGCCATAATCCGAAACGAGTTCGAAGACGCCGCCGTCAGCCTGTGCCAACCGATGTCATTTGAACACGGGGACCTGAACCCGTCTCAGCTCGCGAAATTGATGGAGAATCTGCTAGTCGAGAGACCCTTGGACGATCCCGTGTTGGATGCTGCCCAACGGCAGGCCCTGATCGTAGCCGCTGAGGCCAAGTTTGGCCCGGAAGCAATTTCGCCCATCCTTCAGCGCATTTTCCCCTCCATTTCGTGAGTCCATCGGCGTTTCGCGCCTTCCCCTCCGGCTCAACCATTCTATTAGCCTCCCTCCCGGTTCCACGCTCGTCCAGACCTTGCTCGATCTCGGGCCAGAGATCACCGGTGACACCGATTCCATCCACGCATTGATGGCGAGGTTTGGAATCACCACCGAGAGCCCCCCGACGGCTGCCCAGGCGATGGAAATCGTCTCCTCCCTGTCGCGCGCCGCAGTGGAAGGGCGTACCCTTTGTGATGTGAATGCGTTGATGACAGCGTTCACGAGCTTCGTACGTGTTTCGCCTTCGCCTTTTTCCTACAATGCTAATAACACGCCAAGAACGTTGATCTGGCCTGGCCTGGCATGATCAAATCCTTTGACCTTTCCGACCGGTCTGGCGTCGACACGCCTACTCTGAAGCTCTTGATCGCCATTCTGCTCTCCTGTCCTGCCACCGCCAATCCGCACGCCGTTACAGGTTTCTGGCAGGAATGGTCAAACCCCTTGTACCAGCTGAGGCTCCTGGATGCGCTCCTATCACTTCCCGCGGATACATTCAACTTCGTTTCCCTTCCTGGGCGAAGGATCGTGACTGTGGACGATGTCTCTGGTGCTAGCCCGACCATCAAGTCCCTGGCCGCCAATGTTCAGGGTCACACATGGAACTCTCTGGATCTTTTCGAGGTACTCGTCAGGTTGGCAGACTCGGACTCGCAGGATATTCGCACCTGCGTCAGGGATATGCTCGACAAGGCTGTCAGGATTAGTGCCGAATTGGTTCACATGGGTTTGTTACAAGTTCCGGTATGTGTTCGATGTTTCGATCGCGAATTCCAGTTTCTTATCACGGAATCAGCATGAACCCTGGAACGAAATTCGACTTGAGTACACCCAAAGACTTCTTGCTATGTTCCTCGGAGGCCACCCCAACCACCAACTCGTCTTCATGAGGATTTGGCAGATCAAGCCATCGTACCTGACGAGCGCTTTCCGCGATTTCTATGAGGAGAATCCACTAAACATCACCAGAATTCTCGATGTCGCCCAGGACCTCAAGGTTAGCTCACACCCGCTGACGAATCGCAGCCTGTTCCAGTACGAAGTTCAGATCCTGGACTCGTTATTGGAGGTACAACCGTTCACGTTCGCGTTGGACGTGGCATCTTTGGCGTCCAGGAGGGAATACTTGAACTTGGATAAGTGGCTCGCTGATAACATTGCCACCCATGGGGCGGAGTTCCTTCACGCGGTCATTACTTTCTTGGATCTCAAGACGGAGAGCGAGAAGGCCACCCGTGTTTCCGATCCCGCGGTGGATCACCGGACCATGCCACTCAACCCACAGACGATTGCTATTTTCCTGAGGGTCTTGCGAAACAGGTAAGTAACCCATTCCCCGATAACGCGAGTCTCCGCTCATGCTCGTCCGGACAGTTCGAGCATCATGGACGAATCGGACGTCGATTACTGCCTTGAAGTCAGGAATGCGTGTCTCCAGATCCACCCTCGGCTCATGAACCTCATGCCCGGCCACGAGGCTGAACCCGGTTTTTCGGTCGTCAGCTACACCGCGGAAACAGAGGCCGAAGTGGACAGCATCTACAAGCAGATGTATGACGAACAAATCACCATCGAGGAAGTCATCGCTCTATTGCAAAGGACTAGGGCCTCTTCCTCCACTCACGACCACGATATTTTCTCTTGTATGCTGCACTTCTTGTTCGACGAGTACAAGTTCTTCCAGTCCTTCTATCCCGCGCGAGAGTTAGTCATGACTGGCTACCTCTTTGGTTCCATTATCCAGCACAGGCTCGTCGAGTACATCCCCCTCGGCATCGCTATCCGTTATGTCTTAGATGCGTTAAACTGCCCCCCAGAAACCAACCTCTTCAAGTTCGGTATCGAAGCCCTCTCGCGTTTTGAATCCCGCCTCTCCGAATGGCAACCTCTTTGCCAAGCCCTCCTCAAAATTCCTCACCTCCACGCTACTCACCCCGAACTCGTGGCCCACATACAACGCGCGGTTGCCACAGGAGACCAAACCGCCTCCGCAACGGACCTGGGACTTGGCGGCATGCCTACTGTCGAAGCACCCCCGGTCTTCACCGCTATCCACGTGGACAAGTTGGAAGGGGAAATAGAGAAGCCCCCCGAAGAAGTCTCTGATAAGATCCTGTTTATCATCAACAACCTCGCCCCGAGCAACTTTGACGCGAAGCTTAGTGACATGAAGGACCAGTTCCAGGATCAGTATGCCCGTTGGCTCGCCAATTACCTGGTCGACCAACGAATCAGCACCGAGCCAAACAACCACGACCTCTACCGCCGATTTTTGGACGCCCTGGGCCGAAAGACCTTGAGCAAGTTCATCTTACACGAGTCCATTATCAAGTCGTGTACACTCCTCAACTCGGAGAAGACCATGCAGTCCGCGACGGAGCGCACGGTGTTGAAAAACGTTGCGAAATGGCTGGGATCTATCACCTTCGCCAGGGACCGCCCAATCAAACACAACAACATCTCGTTCAAAGACCTCCTTATTGAGGGTTACGAGAACGGAAGGTCAATCGTCGCAATCCCGTTCGTCTGCAGGACTCTAGATGGGTGTGCGGATTCCACAGTTTTCAGACTCCCTAACCCATGGCTCGTGGCGGTTTTGAGCTTGCTCTCCGAGCTTTACCACTTTGCGGAACTGAAGCTCAACCTCAAGTTCGAGATCGAGATGCTATGCAAGACGCTCAAGGTTGACTTTGAGAACATTGAAACTGCAACCATCCTTCGGAACAGGCCGCCTCATCAAGACACCATGGCTGGACTACCCACAGAGTACGCTTCGGGCGATATCAACACTTTGCCTCTCGGTGGGTATGAACATTCGTCTCAAATACACGAAGAAACCCAAGCCCTCCCGCTCGGTCCAGTATCCTCTTCAGACATATCCCGCGCCTTGGGGCCACACCTCGACTCCATCCTGTCAAGTACACTGTTGCACGTGGTGGTCAACCCACAACTCGGCCCGTTGGCAACCAATCACAATTTCAAGAGGGCTGTACACCTTGCGATCGAACGCGCAGTTCGCGAGGTTTGTCCGGACTCCTTCGATTTTAGGTGCGCTGATTACTGATGTCCGTTCCTGTAGATCATCTTGCCTGTGGTGGAAAGATCAGTTACAATTGCCGGTATCTCTACCCGGGAGCTCGTCATGAAGGATTTCGTCACGGACCCCAGCGAGGAGAAGATCCGAAAAGCTGGGCACCTCATGGCTCAGAAGTTGGCTGGCAGTCTTGCTCTCGTCACCTGCAAGGAACCCTTGAGGAGCAACCTCCCTGCTCACATCCGTCATTGTCTCGTGGAGCATGGTTTCTCCGAGGTTGGTTTGTTTCCCCCACTCCGTTGATACGATGCTCATCCCCCTTCAGCAACTTTTCCCTGAGCAGGTGCTCCTATTGCTGACCCAGGATAATGTCGATATCGCTTGCCAAGTTATCGAGAAGACCGCCATGGATCGGGCCGTCGTGGAGATTGACGAGGCCCTTGCTTCTGCCCATGAAGCCAGGCGCGCCCATGCTGAGGTTTGTTTTATCAACCTCTGCCACGGCACCCGCTCACTGATTCCTGATAGCATCGGCTGGGCCAGCCGTTCTGGGACCCAGGTGCTCCTCGACCCCATTTCTCTCAGACACTCCCCGAAACCCTGAGAATAAAAAATCAAGGGGTGCAACCACACCAAGCTGCAGTTTACGATGACTTCGGTGTGTTTAGCCAGGCCATCGAAAACACCATCTCACCACTCTACGCAGACACCAAACGCAAGGCGACGAGCCGGCCTGGCTCAACCCTTCCCTTCTCCCGCGACCAAACCGGGCTTTACGATGCGACCAACGGTCACGAAGGAGTCAACGGCGGTTACATTACCACGCAGGACGCGATGGAGCGCTTCTCTGTGAGCCCAAAGCGCATATTGCACTTCCGCGGACTGACAGGAACCGCAGCTTATTTGCAAGGAACTCGATGCGGCAGTGCTACAACTCCCCTACCCGTCCCTGGCCCAGTTGCCGGCTGGTCACGAAATCCGTCTTCTCGTTCGACAGATCATCATCCTCGCGACAGAGTCTTCTGACCGCCGTCAAACTCCACTTCACATGTCCCAAAAGATCGTTCAATTGATGTACAAGACCACCTCGCAATTGGGACGGGAGATTTACGTTGCTATCCTTGATCAGTTGTGCCATGTGTTCGAAGAAGTCGCAAAGGAGGCGATCAGCTGGTTGATCTACTCTGATGATGAGGTAAATTTTCCCCCAGTTCCGCCCCGTGAGCGCCATTGACTTGCCTCTAGCGCAAATACGATGTTGCCGTCACCGTTACGTTGCTCAAGAGTGGATTGATCAGTGTCCACCAATTGGATCAGCAACTGGCGAAGTTCATGTTCACCTATTCTCGGCCGAGCTTGTTGACTTTCACTTCAAACCTTATCCGAGAGTGTCTCACATCCGATCCTCCCTTAGCTGGCAGGGACCAGTTTCCTTTCTGTCTTGAGGTACTCTCCCAACTTTCTTCTGCGGGAAAGGCCAATGAAGAGTGAGTATGGTTTGCCTGTGACGTCAACGAGTGAATTTGACCTTCCCTTAGCGTAAACTTGCTTCTGAGTGACCTCCAGGGACCGCGGCGGAACGTACAGAAGCCGGAACCTGATGTTCTCCGGGGCAAGCTCTTCATCTGGTTCCAACAATGGGTCCACATCTTCCAGCGTTCATCGACTCCCGAGAAATCATTTATTCCCTTCATCACCCAGTTAACGAAGCAGGGTGTTTTGAAGGTGGAGGACTTGTCATCCCTGTTCTTCCGGGTTTGCGCGGAAGCCAGCGTGGAGGGATATCACAAGAGCATCGCAGCGGGGAACGAAGAAAACGCCTTCCAATCACTGGACGCTTGTTCAAGGCTCATTGTGTACATCATCAAATACCACGGTGACGCTTCCGGAGTCAACAACGATCAGGCAAAAGTTCACTACCTGACGAAGATCCTGTCGATCTTCGTCCTTGTGTTGGCGAGCCTACACGAGGAACAGGGTGCAGATTTCCAGCAGAAGCCACTCTTCCGTTTCTTCTCCAGTCTGATCAACGACTTGCATTACATGGAAGCGAACTTCGGGACGGCGTATTTCAATCTCATGATCGCCATCAGGTTCGTCTCGGCCTTTGCCAGGTCGACCTTTACCTAACTTCGATACAGTGACACCCTCAGCTCTCTACAACCCACTTGCTTCCCCGGGTTCGCGTTTTCGTGGATGTGTCTCATCTCTCACCGGATGTTCATGCCAAAGCTCCTCCTTTCCGAGAATCGAGAAGTAAGGTTATTCGGTGTTACGTTGGACCATTATTTCTGACCACGACTGTAGGGCTGGACCGCCTTCTACAAGTTACTCCTATCTCTGTTGCGCTTCCTCGCACCCTTCCTGAAAGCCACGGACCTCAAGCCTGCATCCCGCGACTTGTACAGAGGAACTCTCCGCATTCTCCTCGTCTTGCTTCACGACTTCCCCGATTTCCTGAGCGAGTATTATTTCTCGCTTTGTGACGCCGTTCCTCCTGGTTGCATCCAGCTCCGCAACATCATCCTTAGCGCCTACCCCCTCCACACTACTCTCCCAGATCCCCACCGCACCTTAACTAACGACCCCGTCTTTGACGTTGGCGTTATTCCTCCCATCCTGTCAGACTTTTCCTCCATCCTTAAGCCTGGTGACCTTCGGATGTATCTTGATCAGTACCTTCTTGGGAGGTCCAATTCGTCCTTCCCTGCGACACTCAAAAATCGTTTACTCCTATCAACCCCTGTTGAAGACGGATCCGAAACGTACAACCTACCGTTGACTAACGCCCTGGTCATGTACATCGGCGTCTCCTCTGTTGCCCAAGCAAAAGCGAGGAGCGGTTCGCCCTTCTTCAATCCAGAAGACCCGGGGGTGGTGTTGCTCAAGTTCCTCGCAGAAGACCTAGATGCAGAAGGTAAGTAAATCCGTCCCCAGGATCCAACTTGATTACTTACGCCCTATAACCAGGCCAACACCACCTTCTCAGCGCCATTGTCCTCCATTTGAGATACCCGAATGCACATACCTACTGGTTCCGTTCGTTGATGCTACACCTCTTCGCAGAGGTCGAAACCGGCAGCTTTCAGGAGATTGTCACCAGAGTTCTTTTGGAACGCTTCATCGTTCACCGTCCTCACCCGTGGGGAGCACTCTTCACTTTCATCGAGCTTCTCCGCAACCCAGACTATGACTTCTGGAGCAAGGACTTTGTTCGGGAGGTCCCTGAGGTCACACTCCTACTCGAAAGCGTGGGTTTTCCTCGCTGAAGTTGCAAAGAACCCTATTGACAGCGCCGACCGTCTTCCATAGGTCGCTAGATCAATCTTCCAGTGATAGACCTCATTGCCCTGCTATCGTTGTTCTGCTATCTGTTTTATATATGTGTTTTTCATGGTTTCGGTATCCTTGTTACACCTCACCTGTGTTTTTCTCCTCTCCCCGCACTTGTAATGTATCACCATCGTTCTTCAAAAGGGTTTCGAAAGGCATTCCTTTACAATACCTTCACCGATGCCGAGCTGCGCTGTAATCCGCCCACGTTACACTGTATCCCTTCTAATCTCCAGAGGTATATCTTGATCTCACGACATGGGCAAAGGGTCCGTTAGGATATTCCTGCGATGGGCGGTGTCAGTGATGTTGCCGAATTCATGCGAGTATGGATCCGCATGAAGATCGTCCGGGGAGATTGTTGAAGCGCTGATCGTCTGTCTCGGGAGATCGACATGGAATTTAACGTGACCTACCACCGACTACCATGCCGCCTATGTTGGAGAATTCCGCCCGCTCACCACCAGAAGCGAGTGCTTACCGTGGGGAAGTAGTGAAGGTGCTGAAACACTTGGACCCTCCTAGGGAGAGTAAGTGATTTGTCAGCGATTACCATTACCGTGAGTTCTCCGCGAATCCCAGTGCTGATATCCGCTTGGTAGGTTCAGGTGAGTATGTCATGTGGAGGAACGTCGTGTTCGGGTACCCCCAAAGGAACAGAAGGCGGTGGCCCCCACGCGTTCTAGGTCGGCGTGTCCGCGTCTCCGAATACACATAACTGCACAAGCCGAGGAGAAGCGGTTTCCCTTCTCATCATCCTTCCCCAGGATTCTAGCGTCATTGATGTAAGGGACCGATCCGCGGCCAGGCCTCAGTCTCGAGTTCAAGCGCGGTCATTTTCAAGGGTACACGGGTCCGGTACCGTGGATTCTTTGACCCCTCGTCTCTTTCATTCCGCCCGGATGCCCGCGGCCGCGGGCGAGGTGGACGAGACATGTGAATGGCAGCTGTACGGCACGGCTTGCGTTTTGCTCATCACACCCAGTGGCCCGTTCCTGGGTCGGGTTGGGTTCGGCTGTTCGACACCAAGCGTCAGCGCTTCGGCGTTTTGCTCGCATCAAAGCCCACCCCCTTCATACGCGACAAAGCGGTCAGGAATACCAATACGAGATAAAGGGCAGACTAATTCGAGTTAGTCGACCATGGGTCATCGATCACCTTTTACGCAAGGTCGAAACCATGAGTGGTGGGGTTAAGGTGCTTCCGTGTGAATCCGGCAAAGTCGTTGGAACACGACCCAGGGAGCAGGGCGCGTTTCCTGTCATCCGGCATTTTATCTTGCGGAATCAGACGATACAGATGCCGTAAAATGTAGGTGAGCGGGAACATGTCTGTTCGGGGCAAACATCCCCGTCTGGATGAACAGACCCACGGCACGAGTGACAAAAGAACCATCGTTCAATAATCTCGGAACGATTTCTTTCCGAAGCCCCGCTGCCGTGATAGGGCTCAAATTTCCACTTGGATTTAGCCTGGAGCGCACAGCGGGCGTTTGAGCGATTCGCGCGATCCCCTGCCACCATTAGAAAGTATTGTCGGAGTTACCCTGTATGAAGTGGGTGGTGTGGCGTGGTGTGTGGGGCATGTCCAGGGGCGGTCAGGTGGTGGGTCGCTGCAGGGGCCTCTTGCTAATCCAAGGAACATGGAAGTCAGCACGGTTTGATCCTTGATGATCGCCGAGGCCAGGCCTTCACAAGGAGGACGTTTCAATTGCGGGTTCCTATCAGTGATTCCTTTGGAACTTTCGATGAAGGAATGATGAGGCTTTCAAGCCAACCCACACGTCAAGGGTTGCTACCGAGGAGAGCCAATGGCGACCGCGGGGCGAGCACTCCACCGCGTCGGCGAGACGCGAAAGCAGTCGATTGTATTGGGTGATGGAGAACAAGGTTCGAGTGGACCATAGACGCGGAAGGGTGGTGCGAACAGCTGTGATGTACGGAATCGAAAAAAAAATAGATGGACGTAAGGTAGCACAAAACATTCATAGAAGTGGATGGGGAGAACAAAGCACAGTAAACCAGCAAATCAGAAGGTCAACAAGGGCGACGAAGGGCGTACGTGGTATACAATCCGGAGACCATTAAGGGAATAATCACATATGGATCGAGTGATGGTACGGAGTTTGAATCGGGGAGGTTGAAGGTTGCGCAGGGGGGGGGAGGCCGGAGTACATACAGGCCTTGGTTAGGTTCCCATGTAGCCTGTCTCTTACCATCTCCATCGCTAACAGAACGTGGTCAGGGGCGGTCAACTACTCGGAAATTAAATAGCCTTACCCTGGCATGGGAACATAGCAGTGAGGGTATCGACGGGAAGGAGGAACATTTTCGCGACCTCCAGAGCATCGGTCATTGACCTGTCGTATTCCCAAAGATGCAGGCATCTATAAACCTGGTCAGAAGTCCGCGGAGAGAGAAAGGTGTTAGGGTCGTACATAGAAACCTGGGTGGTGAACCACCCAAGCTGAAGGGGGTGGCGAGCCAGGGACTGGCCGCCTGACTCGTAGACGGACGATTGCACGCGTTTCGCAACCGCGCGTTGGTATCCCACTACAAGGGCGAAAGGATCAGAGTTTGTTCATGTTCGAACATCAGCCTACGTACCCCAATCACCAGCGTGCCTCTGACCATTAAGGCCGCCTACACCCTGTTCGACGCCTTGTAAACTGCTGCGGATGAATTAAATATCCAGGTATGTATACTGGAGGGAGTAGCTTACCGTCGAAACTCGGTAGTGATGTGCATGCGGGTGCTGAACAGACATCAGGGTTTGGGTACCTGGAGGGGAGAGATAGGCTCACTTGTAGAGGTATTCGCGACATGAGTGAGAGAGAGCCGTATTTGAGCTGCAGACATGGATCTCCAGGGAATCCTGGATCGCTAGTGATTCTCTCCAGGCCTCAATTGCAAATTCCGCCTTCTCTTTATCACTGAGACCTTCGCCCTTTTGTCGGAAACAGCTGTTCCATAATAACATGCTCCGGCAATGCAAGGCCCACACAGATTCCTTCGGTGAAATCGCAGTATCGTCCAGAGGGTAGGCACGTGAAGAGACCTCGCCGGGAAATAGGATGGAGTACTACGGCAGTGGTCAGGGTAGCCCCGTCGGGCGGAAGTGGGGGTAACTTACATTAGAAGGGTTTGATAAGAAGAAGTCGGGAGGATCCTTGTCAAAGGCAGAAGAAGTGACCGACTGGCAGGAGATAATCGAAAGTGCGCTCCAACATAACCGACGACATTCCTCCTTTCTGACTTCCGTGGGACTCCAGGACGCCTCCCAGGAAGGGACGGAAGCCCACGAGGGTAAGAGAGTGTGAGCGACAGGATCATCCAATGGTGACCGTAGACACGAGCACTTCTCAGGGGGATCGTACATCCGTCGGTGTTGGACGACGGGTACGGCCTTGTGGGGGAACTTGCTAACCTCAGGATCAGCCGCATCAACGAACGTAAGCTGTTGGGAGCGAATAAGTTTATCGAGGAACAAAACGTGATCGTTGGCATGCTGAGGTGAATGCCCTGGATGGGGACATAGTTCGAACAGGGTCAGAACCTAGAGCCTATTTCAGCACGGGGTGATGATACCGTTGGGTGGGTGCTTACCAAAAACGCCTGAGCTAAGGTGGGATCAGTCGACCCGTCGTTGAGCGCCGCTTGGAGGAGCCCGTTCGCGTATTCCCCCAGATTCCTCGCCCTCTCTCGACCGGCCGATCCCAGTTCCATGTTGCTGGACATCGTGATGGTGGCCAGAGCGAGTAGAGCGATCACGAGAGGCGGCTGCATTTTCGTTCGTTCGTTGTGGTCATTGAGGCGTTGAAGGAAAGTTGAAGAATTTATAAAAGGGATCCAGTAGCCATGGGTGGTAAAGCTTGATATAAAGTGAGCTACCGCACATTACAATTAAACGTGTAGTATATCTTACAGAAACGATAAGTTAGATCTGATGTCCTTAGTCCTATTGTGGTGTCAAACCGAGGCGTCGTGCAAGAATTTTGGAGGGGGCACGTACGCTTGCGCGCGAGAGGGTGCGTAGGAATCAAGAAGACCGTCCCACCATATCTTTCGGGGGTACTCCATGGAAGGGGGGGAGATCATGGCGCTGGATCTGCGCAGCGGTTGAGCGCCCCGGACCTGCGCTTGAAAATCCATCGTACGGGGCATTGCTGACCGCATATCTTGATCTGGGGAGCGATGCGATGCCGACAGGGGAGAGATCGACTAGACGCACATGTTAGTAACGTTGGAGGCAACAAGGGAAGGATCGTCGTACACCAGCAGACGTTGGACCGAAAATATCGCGAGAAACCCCAGTATCAATTGAGAGGGCGGAATTCGGCATGAGTGGGACGGGACTCGTGGAAAGGTGATACGACGGTTCGCCGGATGACTGAATCATCTCGTCGTTTCCATCTGACCGTTCGTCTTCGGTTTCCGTCCTCCGTCGCTTCCGCACGGCCGGAGTCTCTTCACCTTCGGCTGGCCGCTTCTTGCATGACCGACGACGTGTACCTGGGCGCTTGTCTGGGCCGCGTCGCTTTGGAACGGCGTCATATTCGCACTGGCTGGAGCGACGCGCACAGTTGTCACAGCCAGGTCTGGTAGAGTCGCAGCGGATCTTTCGCGCTCGGCTGTGAAGGGGTGTGGTTAGACGGAGTAGGAAATGGAGGCTGTTGTTCACGGACCATTGCCTGCACGCTACGACGCCGTTCGCGCTGCTGCGCCTCGGGGGTCGCGTCTTGGCACCGTTTCCGGAGGATTTGGGCGCAGGCTGCATCGCCTTGATGGAGTTTGAGGAATCGTAGGGGGAAATCGGCGATTCGTCGTTTCGGTAACCTCCATTGTTCATCTTGTGAAGGGGAATGTCATCGTGGACGAGAGGTTGGAGACTGTGGGGAACGGGAATGCGGTCGTATTCTTGCTTCGTTGAGTGCTCGGGGATGGCAGCGATGGGCCATCCTGAGCCATGGCTGGGAGGGAGGATGGACGGTACAAACCCCGCGGCTGCATTGCTGCGGTATTCCATGCTGGGGTTATGATACCGGACTTTTTAAAGGTAAATGGTTAAAGGGTGCGGGGAAGGCGAAGAGCACACGTACCGGGCTCGTGAACGAACGTCTGGTCGTAGATCACAGGGGAGTGGAGATCAGAGCCCTCTTCACTTGTCTGAGACCAGTGGGAATCGTCGAGTGGTGGAGGCTGCTGGAACGCGTTCAAGTGTTCGTCGTGTCTGGCGACCATATCCGGCACATCCAATGGTGCTGGAGTTAATAAGCAGAATTTAAAGACAACTGTGACAGCCGCGGAGGTGTCGTACCCACGCTCGGGTGGCAACAAGATTCTGGAAACGAATCGGATTGGCTCCCGTTGTTGATACGCTGAGCACAGCATAAACTTCTGAGCAAAATCAAATTCACCGAAGAAGCCTCGGATAAGCTCCAGGTGCGAAGCGCAGCGTCCGTGCGGAATAGACAAAGAGACAGCGGGCAGCGGCCGATGGGGTGGCATACCCAGACTTCCATTCCGGATTTACCTGCATTTTCAGAGACAGAGGAACGGATGACGGATTCGCACTCGCTGCTGGCAAAATCAGGGAAATTCGAACCCAATCAGGTACCGTCCTCTGATACCAATCGAGAGAGGGGCACGTCGGATCTTTCCAGCAGAAGAAGGTGGGCGGCATTGCCCGACGGGTTCGCAGTCGGCGCCCACCTCGCTCGCCCCTACTTTTTTTCCTTGTGACGGAGCCGTACAGTAGTCTTCTGTCGCTACGCGATCAAAGAAAGATAGGCCCGTCATTCATCTTTTCTATTGCAGTTCGTGACTGATGCCGGCACGCCTTCAGGACATTGTGACGAGCTGATCCCGCGAGACGTAATCCACTGAGCTGGCTCGTTAATCTCCACCAGATTGGGACATCTGTTCTACCAGCAAATCTGATCCACCCAACGGCATACACGGTTGTCGTGTACCGAGTCCAGGGGTTTCCGTGCGCTTGCACCATCCACCTTGCACGTACACCATCTCTCGCCTCCCGTCTTGCCCGACGGTGCTCTGCAGGCAACGACGCCGCGGCTTGGTCGTTATCGCGCCTCGTGTTTTCCAGCAGGGTTGCATTGGATGCCCACCATTCATATAATCTTTGTTGTGCAGATCTCCCCCTTTATCTCAGAAGACGTCGACTTCACGATGCATACTTTCTATTTCATATGATTCCCTCGTGGATCAAATGCTTTCGCCAGCTCTTGGCTGTCACCTTTCGGGGTCAATATCGTGGTTCAAGCGTTGTGGCCACGGTGCATACTCTCCTCATGTCCGCTGCTGGGGGACGCGCATTTCCCAAATTGTGAGTAAACCGAGGTGTCTCGCAGGGCACCGCAAGCACGTGCGGCTTCCCTAAACCGGGGACCTCTTGAGTCATAGGCGACCCTGCCACTCGACGTCCTTTCTATCATCCCTCCATATGCCCTTACTCTTTGCCACAGCCTTGTGCTGCTGTCTGCGTCCTCGGCCCAAAAACCCTGTAGGACCTACGCGTTGGCCTGCACGATTGGACGCGCGCTGATTGACTCGGGCAGGTTTTTGACGACCAACATTCGAGGCTAATCCCGCCAGAATCGGAAGTGCCGAGGTATGTTCTATCCTCCCCGGGTATTGAATTGGGTTGGTAATTCTCGATTTTCTGAGTTACGCTCAACCCCATCCCATCGTGATCGACCATCAGAAACTGAAAGAACGACTCGGCGCAATCGTCCGCACGAAAGAAGGGCTAGTCTCAAATTACTTTGTCATACCCCTCGCCACAATATTCATACCTATCGCAGAAAAATGCTCAACGTGGGGGCATCTTCGCCACTCAATCTACACAGAGAAGCACTGCGGACGAGACTGAACCCCTCCGCTAGCAATTCCTCGCGTTCTGTGATGGGTCATCGCTCGTTCTACAGCAGCAACAAGTCTGTGACGTCGGACGATCGTTGTGCCACCGATCTCGAGGAAGGCAATCACCATCACCTGCACTCGATCCCCAAGAGCCCCCCGTTGGTGCCCCTCCAGACTGAGGCCTCGCCAAGTAGAGACGGTTGTGATCGCGATCAAGACCCGCCAACAGTGCTGAACATCCGACTCGCAAGTCGTGGAGTTTATGGCTTGGATCGCAGTCGCAGTAGAGGACGTTCTGGGCAATGGGTGGCCAACACACACGTTAATGCCACCTCTGACTTCGGAGAGGGAAATTTCAGGTCCCGGGCTCCGTCTCACACAGTATGCAACCGAACTTTCCGGCTGGACAATCTCTAAACGCTGCTCCAGGAATCTGTTTCACGGTCTCGCTCACCGTCGACTTCGAGGGTCCAACCCGAAGTTATTATTCAAGAGCCTGTCGTAATAACACTGAGTTGGAAAGACGAGTAGCTAACTCAAAAAAAAAACATCCCATATTTTTACACGCCCCCGAGCTGGGTTGTTCTATCGTAATGGTTATGTGCTCGCCTTGGTCAAAATGGGAACAATGGACGGGCTTCAGTGTCCGCGTGCGTCAAACCCTTCTGGCATTTCCGACCCGCTCGGATATTTTAGCCGGAAGGATCCGGTCCATACGGCCGGCTCTGGGGAAGGCAATAGGGGGACCAATAGGATGCCCGCATTCTTGATCTCGATCAGGTCTGATTCGGTGTCATGGACTCGGCACCTTTAGTTCGTTCCACGCTGGTCTCCCTCCTCTTCGTCCCTCGGGTTTTGACGGTCTCGCGCGATCGTCTGTGCGGCCTTTAGACTTCCTCGATAACCCGCGGCGTGTCCCCTGCCAACCACCGGGCTCGCCGGTGGGTTCCATAGTGTCCCGCGACCGAGCCGCCCGGATACAGCAAGGCACCCTCGATGGCGCCTTCAGCAGCGTGCGGGGATCAACGCGTTGAGGCCTCCCCGCCGTTCAACGTAATGATCTAGCGCCACCGCCTCCCGTTTCTCGTCCTTTCGTGGACTCAATGATCTGATACAGGGTCGTATGCTGGGATGTTGTCATGACCGTGTACCCTTACGGAATCGCTTGGAGCATCCACCTGTTATTGGGGCCGGTCCGGGGTGGATGTCAATGACTGCCTATCACAGTCAAAAATGTTTCACGCGCTGGCGGCAGGGGTGGAGACGCTTTCGGTCCCAGTTCCACTAAGCCAGCGCCTTTGCTTTGTCGCTGACCACCACGGATGGTGGTCCTGGTCCTTCCACCAAGGGATGCTTTCTTTGGATGAGATGGCGCGGAGGGGTCAGGGTCGACGAGTATCCCCCTGCGGGTGTTTCGCGCACCCCTCGCGCTCACTTCTGGCCATGAAAATGCAGAGTTTGATCCACGTACCCCTGCTCCCCCCTCCCAGCACCATCAGCCAACAGAACTTTGGACGGTGCCCGTGCTCTAGGGCAAGCGTGGGTTCTTGGGTGCAGGAGGGAGAGGCGTTTGGACGGGAATCAGAAGATCGGCACGCTTGGGTCTCTGGCGGCGACTCGTTTTGTTCTCAGTATCCTTACAATATGGGGCCGACTTCCCAGAGGGTGTGTCAGTGGCCCCGCTTGGAGATAAGTTGCACGGTGTGGAACTTTCCCCGCTTCATCTCCTCGAATTTTTCACGCCACTCCGCCGAAATCAAACCACAGGACAGGGCCTCGAAGATCTGTCACGAAACCCACGCTCCTATCCCAAAGCTCCGAACGCGGGTGTTTGACCGGGGGAAGGTGGGTGGTGCTCAGTGGTCCAGGCGTACCGAGAAAGTTTCTGAATGCAGAAGTAAGGCGCGAAGTTACAGAAACGAGACGTTTGGCAGGTGCCTCTGTTCTCTAGTTTCCACCATCTCCTACTTCGTGATTTTGGGTTGAATGGGCTCCTCAAAATCGAGCCTGAAGTTATCGCCACGATTGCGGAGTTGCTTTGGCATCTCCTAACTGCTTGTAACAACAACCCTCATCCTGATTGTCGGCGTTCTCGAATGAGCCATTATCCGCGTTGGCGGGGTTGGGGGGGTCCAATCCGGACTCCATTGCGTTCGAGCGAATTCTAGAAATCCATCAGTGCAAATTCCTGACTGGCGGAAGCTGCGCATGCCCGTGCAACGGGGCCTACTTTGTTCTCAAATGAGGGCCTTTGAACGGCTGCACTAGCGTCTAGTTACCGCCGCCGATGGAAAGCACGCTGGCTCAGCCGGAACCCGAACGGGAAACGCGCGGAACCCCAAGGTCTGGATCACCATCAGGTTCGGCGTTCAGTGGCGGGTAAACATTCGCAGCTCACCCGTCATTCGATGGTCCTTCTGTGCAGTCGCTCTCCCGACCAGACATATATCAAGAAGGGAGAGTCACATCTCCCGGGGATGGGGGGATCAGTAAACAGGATAGATCCTCAAGCCCGTTATACTGTAGAGCTGGGGTAAGACAAGCCCCCGACTCGTCTTCCAATTTTGTTGAATGGATGCCAATCCTGAAGTTCGCTGAACCGGCGTGATTCATTGTAAACCTGAGCCACGCCCCAGAACCCTTCCCGCCTTGAGTCCATTCTAGGGTGGCCTCGCGAGGAATGTTCCCTAGACTGTTCCCGTTGGCTATCAAGGTTTCGTGATTGGCTGGGATCGTGGGGGTTGCCCGCTTGTTCACCCAAGTGAGCTGCATCTCATAAGCCGACCATCTTTACGCTCAAACTCTACTCTCATGACTGCTAATTTGACGAGTACAGCGCATCCGATTGCCCTCTCTTGCTCCACGAAGGGCATGAGGATGTCGATGAGCCGCCGTCTAACACGCTTTCTCTGTCCGTAACACCGGCGATTGCGCATGGTAATCCGTGCTCGAGGCCCTCTCTGAAGCCGAAGTGTCCAAGACTTCCGACATCCACTCCATCCGCCGTTACACTCCCTCTGTGCGCAAGCTGAAGACGCTTTGCCGTCCTTGTCAGCAAATCGGGCTTGCAAGGGTGGGGGTCGTCGGCAATTGCCGCCGCACCACGCAGAGTTGACGTTTGTTTGCCGAGCACTTGTCTCTGTCCTCTCACTCTCATCGTACCGCCGTGTCGCATCTTCATCCTCTCCGCTTTGGCTCAAACGCGTTGTCATGAGTAAGAAAGGCAGTGCTAAAACCCCTCAGGAGCAGCCTCATTACGAGCATCGCGATATTATTCTCGCCAAAGTCCGTGGCTACCCACCATGGCCATCCATGGTACGTTGCAATTTCGCTCACATTTCTCCTGAACGCTGAAACGCGTAATCTTTGCCCCAGATCGTCGATCCTGAGGCCGTACCAGACTCAGTCACGAAGGAGCGACCATCCGGCAAGAAGTCGACCTGGTACTGTGTCAGATTCTTCCCAACCGGAGACTAGTACGTGTGCCCGGTCAACATTTCCTCTCGAGTCTCTAATGTGTTGCCCAAATAGTGCTTGGGTTGTCCCGAAAGACATGTCAAAGCTGAAGGAGCACGAAATACAGTCCTACATCAACGAACCCCACAAGCGTTCTGGCGACCTGCTTGCTGGATACAAAATCGCGTTGAACCCCGTGGAGTGGGAGAAAGAGAAGGCAATAGAGGCCGCTGAGGCCAAGGAGAAGGCCGAAAACGCCCTGGTTGACGAGCTGGATGACGAGGACGCCCACGGAGACGAGGACGATTCAGGGAAGAAGACTGCGGCCAAGTCGAGGAAGAGAAAGCGCGAGTCAGAACCTGCTCCCAAGAAGACTGCAACAAAGAAGACGAAGGAGTCTACCGAGCCCTCTACAAAGAAACGTTTGGCTCCCAACGGCAAGGGTAAGCGGAATGGTGTCAAGTCGGAGGCTACGGTTGAATCTGAAGACGATGCACATGAAGAAGAAGCTGGTCCCAGTAAGAAATCATCACCTCCGCCAGCAAAGAAAGCAAAACGGGATGAACGTCAGCATTTTTTCTTCCGGCCTTGTACCTCCTCCGCTCACGACGCTTTGTCTGTCCAGCGGAGGATCCCGAAGTCATCAGAGTTAAGGACTGGAGACACAAACTGCAGAAAGCGTTCCTAAATGCCAAAGCGGAACCCAAAGAGGATGTACGCCACATGCTTCACTCCCTTTCCCCCCTGTTTTATGACCCCCTTTGATGACAGGATATGCCCGCCTGCGACGAATTATTCACACTGCTCGAAAACTACAACGAGATGACGATTGTCCACCTATCCCAGTCCAAGATTGGAAAAGTCATGCGACACATCCAGAACAAGGAGAATATCCCTCGCGATGAGGAGTTCAAATTCCGAGACAGAGCGAGGGCGCTTGTCGAGAAGTGGCAACAACAGATCCCCGCGTCAAAGACAAATGGTACGACGAAGGAGGACATCACGAAGGATGCAGACGCCAAAGGAGAGGATGCCATGGATATTGATGCTCCAGGTGAACTAGCCACCGACAAGCTTTATGCTCCTGACACTGAGGATGCCGTTGGTGATGTGTCCACGTTTGAAGCAGATCTCACCATCGATCCCATTGCTGCTTGAACAGGCCGGCAGACACTGCTCGGACCCGACCTTACAACACCTCGCACACCCTCCAAACCCATGGTAGTCCGTTGGTGAAGATGAACCACCCCCCTGTAGTTCCATCCACCCCGTTTCGGCGCATCTTCTTGGCCGTATCTTGTCTGCTCTTCCCCCCTACTAGCTGTTATGAGAACAAACTTCCTGCTGCTATATCTTTTGCGTTTGCGCTCATGTTTCTGTTGTTTTTTACTGTTTTCTCCTCTATGAATACTTCCGTACATGTCCCTTAACCTATCGAGCTTATGATCCGCCCTCCGTGTGGGAGAGCGGCTGCAAACAAAGCACAGTTCACTCGATCACTCTTGTTGCGGTGATCTTCCGCTAAGCCTCGCTCACGACATCGATGTGATATGCATGCACTCCGCCATGCTCAACGACGACACATCATCGCATCGGTGCGTGCTTATGGGACGTGTGCTGGCTAGCGACCGCCCGCTGACCTTCCGCTGGTTAGCTCGACAATCTCTTGTACCAATTCCACACCATTTCCTTCCTCCTGTCCCCGACGCTGTTACCCTACCTCAGTCGATGCATCGGCCAGTTCCAGCTCGCAATGCCGAGGGACTTTTACCCGAAGAGAACCCTCCGATTCTGGTACATTATGGTCCTCATCTTCAACCTCCCCAGCGTATGGGATCACGCCCTCTTCGGCCCCGCGAAAGGACCATCGCTTATACTTGACTTCGTCGGGCTCCGTGAGATATTATCCATGTTTACGCGCTCCCTCCTAACACTGGTTGTAGTGTATCGACCGAGCAGGTTACACGTGTTACTGCTCGACCTGGTCATCGTTGTGTCCGGTTGTGTCCTCGTCACGATCTCATACGAGCACTCGCTCCCAGCCACAAACACGCCCCGAACAACCACGAACATTCTTGGACCTCACGAGCCAGAAGAAAACGACGACTCCTTCAAGACGGAGGCATCACCATATATCATTGACCTCAGACTGGGTTCGATCATGCACAGGATCAGGAATCCAACGCCACCACAAACGGCGGAACGAGGACGGGAGGAACTCCTCCCCTTGCCTAACACGATGCCGGTGGAGTTGAGGCACAGTTTGAGGATGTTGATGAGGGCGAGGACTGATATCGCTGCTGCGAGGGACAATAATAATAGAGAGCAGCGCCGTACGGACCCCCCAGAACCAAGGGGCAGGGTGGTTCCTGGCGCCATTGAGCCTGACGACGATGGTTGACGTTGAACACCGGGCAGCATGAGTATCGTGGTATTATCTAGGTTTATATAATTCCAATAATTCTGTGTGAACTGCGCTACCACTTGCGCTTCATCTTAAGCGTTCGTCAGCCCAGTGGGCATGAAGTGGAGGAGATGGTAGGCGTACGGCGGTTCTTAAGCATTTGCCAAACTCTGCGAATTGTTCTGCACAAGCATCTTTCTTCACATCGGTATATGTTGCGAGGATGCATTTTCCATAAGCAGCTGCCTGGGACGCGCACGTCGATGTCGAGTGCAAGGCGAGCCTCTGTAACGGCTTGGTAGCAGTCGTGGTCGCGGCTGGTGAGGTCATGGCGGCAGTTGAGCAGGGTAGACCGCAAGGGTGATCGGCCCAATCCCGGGTTGAGACCGACGGCCACCATGTTTGACGTCGTCTTCCTCATCATTTGGATCCTGGTCGTTCTCGGTCTCGTCTTATATTTATTCTACTGGAACAGGGTCCTCGGTTTTTTGCTGTCGCTCTTTGTTAGGTTCTCGTCATGGAACCAAGCCTCCGCGAGCGCCTGGATTGACATCGGTACGCACTCGACTTACCCCGTGGGTTGTTTGGGGGATCAACAACAGTTCCCCGCCACCAGGGTCAATCCAGTTTTCCCTCCTTGCCGGAAGAATCCTCTTCAAGGACCTACGGTATCACTCCAGCAACCAGACAATCCGTTTGGTCAAAGGTCAAATATGCTGGAGGTATTGGATCAGGAGGCCCACGGAGGAAGATGACTTGAAGGATGCACGCGTCGGTGCTGAAGACGTTGGTCGTGAGTCTTGTCCATCCCCTTCCGTGCCGGTCCATGATCAACTGTGATCCGGTTTAGGAAAGGCAACATGGCCGTTGGCCTGTCGTGTCCATTTGTCTGTGCAAGGGGCAGAATGGTTTCTCTATAACCGTACTGCCGCGTACGACGATATCGTATCTCAAATGTCCGGAGGGTCCCTTCACCGGTCCTACACAGCGGGGACTCAACAATCTTCTGTTCCACCAGAAGGTAAATAAACTCACGTGAGTGAGCCCGTGAACAATCGAACTCAATTTTATTAGAACCGGCCTACGAGTATCCCCCTAGAACACCAGTCGGCTCCGCTTCCTTATTGGCCGGCGCACCGTCGGTCTTTAGGAACGCGCTCGAATGGCTTAGATCCCAGCTTCCTAGGATTGAATTCAAGGACTTGTTGCCAATTAGCATGGAGGTCGAGAAAGGCGCTATTATATGCGGAGACGCCTCTACTCCGAACCTACTTGTCGCAGAATACAAGACGGCTGAAGGCACCTATGGCGTTGTTCCGGTTAACCTCTGTTTTCTCCAGACCGAAAGAATCGGACCTGACTTTTTTGTCCGTAGTCACGATCCAAGTGCGACCTTTACAAACAGCTTCTGAGTGTCAAGTTCCGAGATGCTTCCATCCATTATGTGGTGAACCCCAATTACGCATCGTCCATGGTATCCACGGGCGAGAAGCTGCATAATCGGGTCAATAGGTCTCAGTAAGCCCGTAACTTTGGTACCAGCTGTTCTTCCGCTTAGAAACCCCTAGGATCCCCCGCAGGCACCAAGCTTCATACCTCCAGTACGGCACATTCCTAAAATTATGGCGCCGCCTGTCCCTCGGCACTATCCTTGCTTCTCTCTCTCGACCCTCGCACCCCCAGCCGCCGAACCAACCCCACACTTCGAGTTTTCGAAGAAGAAAGGCCAATTCAAACGCCGAAGACGACACACCCGTCGGCGCCGATTTTTCCGTTCTTGAGTACGCAATAGAGAGGAAGATATTGGAAGCCCCTGTTTTGGAACTGTCATACTATGTGGATGTCGTTGGTGTTGTACCCCACCAGGAGTACGATACGCCGCCAAACCCGTCGGACCCTTTCGAAATTGGGAACGGTGATCTACCTCCAGAGTGGGGTATCGATTTGGTTATCCGAAATGGTGTCGTGAGATATGGCCCGTGGGCAGATAGGCAACGGTAGGGTCGCCTGCTGGTACCGGAAGGAGATGACTCACCGTGATATTTAGAGTGGAACTGCAGCGAACTTTCTTCCCACCGGTCTATCAGGATTCTAGTCCGACTCCTCGACTGAAACCTGGGGACACCCGGGTGTGGCCGTCCCTAAAGGTTTTCGTCGAGTTGAGGGATACGACGGCCCTACAGATACCGTTCAGGGAAGCGTCAAAGGTGAAGTACAGGTTATCACGCCCCAACGCAGGTTTACTCACCCCTACTGGTAGGACTGGCAATGGGACGGACAAGTCGAATACCGGAGGCCACGGAAGCGCGAGGCTGCTTCGCTTTTCCTCAAAGCCGGAGAGAACTCGACAATCAACTACATCCTGCCCATGATCGTCAGGTCTGACGGCTATGAACCAATTCTGGAGGTCATATTGGACACGGTCACGCTGACCTCGAGCATGAATGACATCCAGCTTCTGTCCGCAGAATCATGTAACGTATGATCCGAGGAGTACGAGCGCGACTTGGTTGCTCACTTACATCTTAGGTTCGGAGCATGATGCCCTCCCCAACTAAGTGGAATGATCGAAGGCAGTGGGACTTTTACATCCGTCTTCGCAAACCGGTTATGTACCTCATTCGAGAGCACATCAATATGTTCACCGACCTCGGTAGGGATTGGTCGGCCGGGCCTCCGAGTGATTACCACCGGTTCATCCCAATGGTTTATGCGGTCGACCTCGAATTGCGGCTGTTCGAATTGAACTTGTACGTCAACGACCACAACATCATCGACAAGCCTTCAATTAGGGAGGAGAATGGTGGGTCGCCTCATGCGTTGGGGGACGCGAACTAATGCCTCAGTGGTCACAGGATTACTTGTGATACGTGGGACTAGTCTTAAGACTAGCGTGGAGATCGACTCCAGCGCCTTCCGCCCTGTCTCAAGCGTCGTCCCGTTCTCATTTGTGGCCCCCAATCTCCTGGTCTCCTTGACCCTTCCTCGATGGAATACACATTCTATGAACCTGCGACCTGAGATCGGGAGGATAGGAGAACTGAACGTGACCGGCTCTTACCGGTACTTTTCTGACGTTCGGCCGGACAATGTGGACAAGTTACGGTTGGACATCGATGTAAAGGCTTGGACTTGGATTCTTCCGACAATGCGCTGACCCCACCTTAGGCCAAGAACCTGATTTTAAAAACGTTCGGTTGGGTTATTCGGCACTTTATGGTGTTGCGGGACAATTATTTCGGCTCGTTCACCCAATTCTCTACCCTGTATGAGTACATCCAGAAGAAGGACAGAGGATTGCCCATCGGCGATCCTACGGAATTCAAGTACAGGCCCGGGAAGGTGTGGTACAGTTTATTTGCCGCCGATTACGTGAGCTCACTGTCGATGTGCAGTCCAACCTCTTCGAGGTGGTTCTCCACGTCAACGCCGACCATAACTTACTCGTCCTTCCTGCGAAGTTACCCGGTTTTAATGAACCACCTGAGCCCCAGGACTTCAATGCCACATTCTCAGGACTTGACCCTAGCCTGGTTTTTTCTGCCCCCAACATCCAGGCGCATCTGAGGTCCCACGACTACGTTATGGGTGAGTGGAACTGGTTATTTATCTCCGACTATCCTGACACCGTTTTAGAGATGTCACTGAACGCTGAGCCCATATCCGGATCAATTGTGGACGACTTTCCGGATATATCCCTCAAGCCTAACCCTCAGTCAAGATATGGGCGCGAAAGTCTCTTCATCGATGGCCTTGATATCGTTGCGAACCGCCTCTTCGGTCCCCAGCCCAACACATCAACTTACGTTTGTATATGGGAAATCCACGTTGGCCGTGTCAAATCTTGTCTCTCCACACCTCAAGCGAATGTGGTCCTCGCGGCACTAAAATCGTTTGATTCTGGATTCGACGACGTCCTCGACGCGCCTGCGAAAGAAGTTAGCCTCCCTCTAGACCCAGATGGTGAGTTTCCGTTTGCACGAACTTGTTCCGATGCCTCACGTTGCTGCAGTCACATTGTTGAAGGTTTCCGTCGATGGTTTGGACCTGGTTTGGAGAGCCGGTGGTGCTGCGCTTCATTTCTATGCTCCAAGGGGTCTGAGGATCGACTTTAATGACTTGGCTGGGAAGGAGTACAAGAAGGTTACCAGCATAAGGTTGCGTCAGGGGATCATTAGACTTCTTTTGGCATCAGGACCAAACCAGTCATCGTGGCTGGAAGCCGCTCAGACGGAGGTCGATTGCTGTGTTGACCTGTACAATGCCCCGAAGGGTTGGGAAGAGGCTGTTCGGAACCAGGCGAAGTTTGTCGTTGAACAGGACGCTCCGACCGGACGGGCCAAGCAGCTCATAATGCTCCACGGGTGGGCGGAGGAGTTTAGACGTGAGTCGGAAGGTCTGTCACCCATTTTTCTGCGAAACATTTGGGGTGTTGATCTTGTCCCTTTGTAGCGGGGTACAGAGCCAAAGAGTTCCACTATACAGAACTTCGGCTCCCGGTGGTCCGGGACCCTGACCCTACACACACGAGACGTGATCCTTGGAGAAATGAGGGAGAACACTCAGAGTCTGAAAATGACGAACACGTCTCTCCAGCAGTTATGGATGCACGTTTAGCGTGAGTGCTTGCTTCCCGACCAATCAGGGTGTGACCCAATTGTGTTCTTCCGATAGAAAATCACGTCCAGTCACTCCTTTGACCTCTCCGCTGGAGGAATACTTCTCAGAGAGCAGCATGGCTAGTGGTGATGAATCCGATGACGAGGACTTGACCGAGCCCGACGACTGTGACAGTGATACTGAAGGTGAGGAATGCCTTCACGCGCCGCACATCGACTGACTTCGTGGTCAGCGGACGTAAATCAGCAAGTTATCCTACTCATGTCCAGATACCGTAGGTGTGCCAGGCTTTACTGGCGGAATACCAACAAGGTGCCATCCTCTTGGGATGATGCCGCGTACCAGGTCTTCAAGGTTTGTCGCCCACACGATATGTCATTGGCAGCCGATCTCATCGTATGCCTCACCTTCGAATAGGATCGGACGCCATTGGTTGAACCCTCCACGACCATTCACCATGACACGCCCAGTAACCGTGTCGGTGGATTGACAACCGATTGTAACCGAGACCTTGGGACGGGGAGGACTATCATACGGGTTCGTGTCGAGCACGGGGTTCGGGTTTCTCTCTGCCCCCTTGTGGTTCCTGCGATTGCATTGCTGTCCCAAGACTTGGTCGTGAATGTGAGTCAAGGACCTTCCCGACCAACGAACTTTGTCTCAAGTTATTTTAGCGTCCGAGCCCTGAGCTCTATCTTGACGCCGTGATTCAAGGATACGTGTCTTCCTTTTCGGATACCGACGCTCCAGGGAAGCCTTCAGTGACCGTTTTGGACATCCACTTGCCTTCGGTCCAAGTGAGCTACTTGCATATCATCCCAGCCGCGAAACTGGAAGGCCGTTCGCACGCGTACATGAACATGATACAACTGTCACTGAGCGGTCTCCAGTTTTCCGGAAGGACATCACCAGCTCCAAGCTTTTCTGCTGCGGTCGATGGGGCGTCGATATCGGTCCTTAGCGCACCGCGACCCACAAGCGCACAGTCTCGCGCACTGCTCCACAAAGTCGCCGGGTTGGATCTTGGGACGTGTCGCGTATCCGCTTGCTCAGGAGCGTTGGCGTCGCACATTTCTTCTCTGACCTTCACCTTCTCTCAACACTCTCCCTTCCATGTCGCCACAGTCTCCGCTTCCTTTGCCAGTTGCATCAAGAAGATCCACACCCAGCGCCTGCGGTGGCGTTCGCAGTCTTCCTCCATCACGAGGCAAACTGTGAAGCACATCCTCCAGGTACACCAGGGTCGTGACGTCTTGGATCCCCTATCTGCCCACCGTCCAGCATACCTAGTACACAGGGGAAAACCGTACCGATTGCGCCTGGATTCTTCATTCAGGTTCCTATTCCGCTTGCGATACCTACTGGGACAACTCGACACCACTCAGCGAAAAGAAATCGACGCATTCACACCGAACGTAACGATCCCATGGGACGACCTCCTTCTCCTATTGTCTGGTGCCACTGTCGGTGGGCCATTGGCGGACCACGACACGAGTGATTCGCGGGACATGGGTGTACTACATGTTTTGTTCCCAGACCTCCAACCCCCGGAGGTTGGAAATGGCGATGGTTCTCCGTTAGGATCCTTCACTCTCTCCCTCGATCACTTCGGTATTAGTATCTGGGACTCAGCGAATCGTAGCCGTAACGAAATGATTGTGAAGTCTTGGGTCATTTCTTACGGTCAACGATCATCCACCCTCATACAACCGTCCGTCTCTAAGAGTCCAACCATGAAGGATCGCCAACAACGCAACGCGCTCCGCCGTATAGTCGCAACGGTAGCCCTCGGTGACTGCTCGGTCACAATCTTCCCTCACGCGCTGGACTTCGTACAACAGGTCCTCTCGGCAGTGCGCATCCACCGCCCCTCCACAGCACTCCCGGGAAGCCCTCCGAAGTCCATCGAATCCTCCACCCGTCAGGAGCGGGCGTCAACTTCCATCGACGTTACGTTCAACCTCCGGACATCCAGCCTTCGAGCCGCCACAGAAAAACTGATCATAGAGTTTCAGGGCAATGGATTGGCCCTAGCTTCATCTGTGCTACTCGAACCTTCCACCTCTGACACTACATCTGCCGGATCAGCAACTTCGATGAACCACTCTTTACTTTTTTCCAGCATCATTCTCCGAGCATGTGCCGCCGGCGTGTCCGAAGTGCAAGACCAGCATGTGTTGGCTTCGCTGAGCTTCAAGGATGGAAAATCCAACGCTGTCTTCCGTCAGGAACAGCTTTCCAGCCTGGCCAGCCGAGTCGCGTTGTCGCTTGGAGTGCTTGAACTGAGCGTCCCCCGAAGTGCAATGCGGCTCTACAAGTTTGCGGAGGAGTGGAGGGCTGACTACCTGCCCGGATTGGAGAAGACCATGCGAGGGGTCGTTTCGGAGGCCCGCCGGATGCCTGAAAGTCCAGCGCCGAAGAAGCCATCCAAGCCCGTTTCTATTCATGTCAACGCACTCTTCCCCTCGGTCCGAGTATCGCTGCAGGTCATGCACGGCACGTGGTTTGCATGGGAGACGGTCGATACAACAGTATTCTTTCGTTCCTCCGCAGCGGCGCGGCTCAGGAAAGCGTACTCCTTCGGCATCCAAGTCCACCGACAGGTCTTTAGTATCTCATCTCAACCGCACTGGTTACACGGACTCCGAAAGCGGACAAGGGTCAAGTTTGACGTTCCCATGATTTCTGTCCAGGGAAACTACGATGGAACAGAAGTTCAGACAATGATGCTCGTGGAGTTCTTCAACTTGACCTTCCGGCCGTCGCACTGGGACACGGTGCTGACAGTCCAGCAGAAGTTTGGACAAGACTTCAGCGACCTGATCTCGCTAGTGAACGAGAAGCGCACAGTCGCCTCCCCCAAGATTGAACCAATCCTGATCTCTCCACGCCCACAGTTCCCCTCTCGGATCAAGCTTGGCGGTGTAGTCAAGACAAAAGGCTTCCGGATCGGCCTCGAGGGTCCTTCTTCCGTTCTATTCCTGGAGTGTCAGAATATCGGAGGTGGAACGCAAGAGAGCTACGGTCGTTCGTGGAAGCTTTCCGTCTCAAATCTGACCCTCTCCCTCGCCCCAAGAACGCACAGCGAGTCTGGAATGCATTCTTTCGACCGAATCAACAGGACCGCATTCGTTAGTATCGACTTCCATGTCAGCGCGACCCAGTCACCATCAACTTCCGCCCATACATTGGACGTCGCTGTCACGAAAGCGCACGCTGTAATGCAACCGAGTTCAATCGGCCAACTCGGAGATTTCATCGACCACATCCAGGCGGAACTCAAGTTGCGCGCAGACCAGCGAGCGAAGGAGTTGGCTGCATTCAAGGAGAAGACCCGTGAATTCATCCGAACCTTCGAGCCGAGTAAACCTGTACCGGACGCTATCCAATCGTGGATCTCTGACTTCCTGATCAACTTCACTTTCAAGAATATCGGGATCGCCTTCCCCCTCGACTCCGACCCTAGTATTAGGGTAGGGAGGTCCGAACCTGGCAAGGATCGGGCGACTGGGGCGTTCCTCTTTTCCACCAAGTCGTTGTCCTTCGGCGTACAGCGCGGCGCGAGCGGGCAGGCCACGATGAAAGGGACTGCCTTCCAGTTCGTTTCGAGGTTAGCACCAAGGAGTACCTTCATCTATCACCCTGCCTTACTTATGGACCATCAGATTCCGACAGTCCATCCCCTCAGATTTCATCGAAGAGAACCACCAAACGCGGAACAAACTCCTGTATCCTGAGATGACCGCCCAAGTCAAGTTAGACCATTCTCCGGGTTCTAGAACATTACGAGTCAACGCGGACGTCAGCGGGTTCATTCTTGACATCGATTCGTCCATCCCAGTCTACGTCTTTTCTCTGATTGATGTCTACCAGAGGGGTAAGGAACGCTTCGACAGGATGGCCGAGAGTATCGAAAGCATGCCACGTTCGTTCTCAAGCTTCGATGCTACCCCACGCATTCCAATGGCAACCCTAGAGCCCCATTACGACGCCCTTCCCACATCCAACATCGTAGGCTCTCTCATCTTTCACAGCGGGAAGGTACGACTGTACTGTGACGCAACACAGACACACTCCCGCATCCGGTCTATCTCAATGTCCGCACACGAGATGGGTGAAGATTACTCCGTGATAGAGGCCAGTGCGGACGTCTTCAATCTTCCCGAGGTATCTGTCTGGGCGGAGTACCGTGCAAGGTCTGCTGCAGGCAAAGTCAGAGATCTGAAGGACGTCTCGACCTTGATCTTCAAGACCACTATTCACTCGAGTTCCAACGTGTTCAAACCCACTCTCTTGCCATTCCTCCGAGAACTTGTGGACCACGTTGAGAATCGGCTGAATCACACGGCTCCAACACACTCCAAGCGGCCTTCAGCGTCCACTCCTCGCCCGCCCCCTTCCCCTCTGATCCCACACGTAGCCGCCGGTGGTGCTGACTCTGTCGCAAGCATGCAGATCAGCTTCAGCCTCCGGGTAGACCAGTCGAAGCTCGAGCTAACTTGCCAACCGGATGCCAACGTCATCGCTGGGGTTCACTGGGAAAGTGGTGGGTTGGTTCTCAATATTTCACCTGGATTCAAGCAAGTCGCGTTCACTGGTAGCATTGGGGGGCTTTCCGTTGGCCTCAAACACGGTTTCCTGAGCGAGGATTGTGTTCATTTGAACGCCAACGACCTCAGCTTTAACGTCACTCTCGCTGAATCGGAGTACGGAGGCATGCAGAAGACGTTGTCGGTGATTATGGACACGGAGTTTACTGGAGGCGTGCGATTCTCACGGTTGCAAGATATTCTATGCTTCAAGGCTGTCTGGCTTGACCGTATCCCCGTGTTCGCTAACCGTGACGAAAGCCCCACGTCATCGATCTACGAAGGTGCACCAGTTGTAACCGTTGACCCGGGCCATCAACACCTGGATACCGCTGTGTTGGTACGGCTGCGGCACGTGAAACTCGACGTGGACTTTGGACAGTCGATATCCTCTACGAACATAGAATTTAGGGAAGCAGTACTCCGGACGAAGATTACGAGGAAGATATACGAATTCTCCCTTGAAGTCGCGAAATCCTCGATAGTGGCAACGGGCAACATCTCCGGTCGCGGGAACGTTCCGGACTTCTTGTTCAGGACGAGGCGGAAGAGAGAAGACGTGCCGCGGGTTGTAGATGTTACCGAGATGCTCAACCTGACGATGACTAGTGGACCTCTTGATTTGATCATCGAATCTGACCACCAGCAAATTCTGCAGTATCAGTGAGTGGCAAGGACTGGTACGATTGAATGCCGATTGACCCGTCATTCCTTCAGCGCGGAACCGATCCAAGTGATGATCTTCGACGATTGGACAATGATATCTCCGATCTACCCAGAAACCGAGCGGAGGTTGCGGCTGTCCTTCACCGTATTCGGGAAGGAAGTCATTTTGGTCGCCACGGTCGAGACCATCCCGCAGCTAGTATCGTACGCGAACAAGTTCTCCGCGAACCTGGAGGCGCAGAGGGAGGGCGCTCTCAGGGAGTCTAAGGCCTTTAGGGTATCTGCTTCACCTAAGCCGGACAACCCGTTGTCGGACGTCGCCAACGCGATGTTCCAGTCTGCTCGATCTAAATTCAAGGAAACAGAGGATGTCCTGACGTACGTTATCCGACAACAGATGAGTCTCCGCCTAGAGTCCCTCCGCCTTGTTGTTTTCCCTCGCACCATGCACGATCACGAGATGGTGCACTTCCTGGGCTCCAGCATTCACGCCAGATTGGACCGAGTGGTCGAATCCGAGACTTCTCCACCGAAACGGGATCTCCAGCTTTCCTTCGCCTCCTTGACGATTTCAAAGCTGAACCTGACTCGCTATTCTTCGAATACTCCAAAGGATGACGAGAACGCGAGGGTCTACATCCTAGACGCGATCCGCCGTTCTCAAGAAGCGATCATATTCGGCCTACCGTCGATGAAGATCAAGATGTTGACGGACGAGGAGAAAGGCCAAGGTTTGAAGAAGATCTACTACAACTTCGCGAGCGAGTTCATACGAAGGGAAGGGACTGCTGACGCGGAAGATATCTTCATCACACTCAACGTCGCGCTCTACTCTTGGCTCACAATCTTACGGAAGAACTTCGCGAAGGAGATGAACCAGGTTCAGGCTGCGGCTGAACGCCCGATGACCACCCCAAACTTGACGAAGAAACCCGTAAAAGCGGTCGAGGGCATCCCTGATGACCTTGGGACTCCTGGAACCGTTGCCTCGGCCGACACCCTCCCTTTCCCTCCTGTCCCTACTCCAACGATTGACGGTCTCCCCTCCACCCCACTTTCCACCCCGCCAACCCGTAGCTTTGCGCCTTCCCAGTTTAGTACTCCGACACCTCCACTACCTCATACCGGAACATCTAGCAGCACTTCCAACGGCATCGAGTACATCCCCAAGAACACATTGATCGAGAAGTTGACGATGCGACAGCTCGGGGAAGCCACCCCGGATGTCATGCATCCGTTCTTCATGAAAAAGGCTGGTTTCAACCTCGAGGAATCCTTGCCGCAATACGTCCACGAGTACGCCACGTTGCCGACGGAGGAGATCATGAAGGCGCTATTGAGGTTGTATAGCAAGCAGCTGAAGACGAAACACATAAAGTAGTCTCAGTCTCTTAATCCTGTCCTCCTGTTTATTGGTTCTGGTTGCTTGCTTTCCATGTCACATTGTTTTCGATTTGCTAGTATTATTTCGCACAGGGACACTAATATATCTTCGTACCTACACCCGCTGCAAGATTGACCGGCCCGTCCATGAATCGTTCACTCCTTCTTGGGCTTCCTAGCTTCCATAGCGAACAACTTTTTCACCTCGTCCTTCAACGCGCCCCGTAGGATGAAGTTTGGCAAAATGTGGAGGACTGTAAGCCCAACCCTGTGCCCGATGTAAGGAACCACATCCTCTCTCCCACTTCCGAACGCCCTCACGACGTGTCCCGCGTAATCGTCAGAAGTCGGGCGAGAGAAATCTGCGGGTTCGACTATGGTATTCGACTGGACAGACCCCGTGTGAATGTACATGAATTCGACGTTGGACTCGCCCGCGATAAACCTTTCACCAGCGCTCAAGCTGAACGACAGTCGATTGACGAAGGCTTTTGACGCGGAGTAGAGAGCGATTTGTGGAATGGCCATTTCCGCAGAGAACGAGCCGTTGAAGGCGATGAGAACTGGATGGGAGAGGGAGGTCTTGCGGAGGGAGGGAAGGAAAGCGCGGGTGAGGAGGGTTGGGAAGAGCGCGTTCCATCTTACGACAGAGAGGTGATCCTCTTCAGACCATTCCTCGAATCTAATGATTCCACAGATATCAATACCAGGGAACGAAGTGAGGGTGCAGGGTTGAGTCTTACCTTCTGGCTTCGAGGTATGTCCCACCGACGTTGTTGATGAGCAATGTGATGTTCAGATCGTCAAATCGCTTCGCGATTCCGGTGAAGTCGACGGTTGGGCTGGTGGCATCTGCAATGAAGGACTCGACGGTCCCGCCCTCCCTGAGAGCCTTGATCTCCTCCACGGTCGCTTTGAGTTTGCCCTCGTTCCGACCATGGACGATGACGTTGAAGCCCTTACGGTAGAGCTCCTTCGCGAGCGACTTTCCTATGCCATCCGTGGCACCGGTGATAACCGCATAGGATTGCGGACCTTGCTGGTACTTTCTGTAACCTTCCGATGACCTGAGGAAATAGAACCAGACAAGGTCTGCGACTTTGAGGAGATGGTAGAGGGAGATAGCTGTCCCAAGCAGAGCGAAGAAGCCCATGGATGCTTAGTACTTGGCGGTTGTAGTCAACGGTGGCCACGTATATATTCGTCGGGGCGCCGCATTGCAACAAGCTTCATCAGTGATTGAACAGATAACAGAGGTTCTCAAGCAGATGATCCGCTCCGGAGACAGGGTACGCTGATGCAGATGAGTGGGTGTGCAGCGTGCGCTGAAAACAAGTCCCACGATCAGCGGGAGGGTCGAGGCTTAGACAGTAAAAGGGTAAAGTTGGGCCGTAGCCCGTCCTTGTAATGCAGCAACGCCAAAAGCGATAAGGATTGTCCAATACAGTGATGCAGTATGAAAACAAGGGGAGGGAAGGTTCAGACAACTGAGATGAACTCGTCAGAAACGCGCGACGGAATATTAAGGGTGAAAAAGACGCACGTAAAACAGCATTGATACAGCCGTCGTTTTCCGGGTTGTTTGTAACTTGCGCATATTTTCCAAACACGACCTTTCCACCAGCAGTAACTATACCCAACTCTGAGACATTGACCTCGATCACAGTTCCTTTTGTCAGTACGCCAAGCTGGGTATACATCGGAGACTGTGGGTTCTTCTTGACCCCGAGGATCTGCAGTTGGAAGGTTGCTTTGAGGTCGGCTGAACGGAAATATGGGTGAGCGCACGCCAAGGGGGGGTGAATGTGGACAATACGAACGATGTGTGACGTTTGCTTTCTTGTACCGCAGAGCCATAGGTCGAACAAACCTTTCCATCTTGACCGGCTTTCTCGTGAATCCCTCCCCAACGAACGTCGCTTTTGTCACCATCCGTTTCCAAGCCTTTTTTTTGCTCTTTCCTGTCCGCATAACCTTGAACATCTCCTCTTCAGCGATCCCCCGAACCTTGGGTAAGGGCACTGCATATTTGGCAGCCTTGTCTTTCCGCTTCTGCTTGATCGCAGAGGAAAGTGCTTTGGCATCCTTTTGGCCCTCTCGGTCCAAAAGATAAGTAGGGAGAGCACCGTCGGGGGTGGCAGAAGAATCAGGTTGCTTGACGTTCCGCTCATCATGTGCTTTGAGAGTTTTTTTGAGCTGGACCTTTTCTGCATGTCGTTTGGCGTGCAAAATTTTGGCTTTGAGACCAAAGGCCTTCTGTGCGACAGCAGATGCTTTGTGGGCTGTTCGGGCCTCTCGTTTCCGCCTGCAAACCGATCAGCTTCGGGGTGGAACGAACACTGGGTGGACTGACTTTCGCTCGAAGTAATCGAGCCTGCGACCGTGTCGTCTTATATGCTCCTCGATATACTCATTCTGGGGCTAGAAAGTGAGAGAAGGGTGAGGGAGCGGAGCAAGAAGAGGATAAAAACCAGACAGACCATGTTTAAGGTTGCCGATCAAGCAGACGGGATCGAACACGACATCACCCACACTTACACCAACGGTACCGCAAACGACGACGGCGACGGGCGACATGTGGCAGGACAACTACGCCAGCTCCTCATCCCAGCAACCCTACTACCAGCAACCGCAACCATCCCAGGCAGTTCCTCTCCAATTCTACCAGCCACCACCGGGGCAGGACGGATTCTATGGAGGCTCACGGCCAAGTCTCGATGGGAACGTCATGCCACAGGGCCCAATCTCTAGCCAACCGATTCAATCATACGGTGGGAATATCCAACCGGCTGGAGGGTGGATCTCTGCCTTTGGAACGGGAGGTTTTGAAGGAGAACCGCCTCTGTTGGAGGGTGCGTGCGCTGCGCCTGCTCTCCGCTGCCTTTCATCTCACTGTGTCTTAGAGCTCGGAATCAACTTTTCACACATCAGGAGCAAATCGTTGGCCGTCCTCAATCCTTTTGAACGGATAGATGCCAGAATAATGGATGACGCTGACCTTGCCGGCCCTCTGATCTTCTTCCTCTGTTTCGCGACCTTCCTACTTTTCGTACGTGTCTTTAACCTCCTTACTCGCGTTTTCTCAAACATACCCCTTCCAGTCCGGAAAACCCCAATTCAACTACATCTATGGGGTTGCCCTCCTGGGCTCAGGGTCGATTTACACCCTCCTGAACTTGATGGCTGAACAGGGCATAGACGCGTTCCGAGTTATGTCTGTCCTTGGGTACTGTCTCCTGCCTATCGTTGGTGTCGGTGCACTTTCTGTTGTGGCCACTCTTGAGTACGTGGGCCTCTTTTCCTTATTTTATCCGTGCTGACGAAGGTATCCAGCGGGTTACTTGGTTACTTGTTCTCATCTCTTTCCGTCCTGTGGTCCACCTACTCTGCCTCCGGGATTTTCGTAACAGTACTCCGCATGTCCGACCAGCGTTTGCTGGTAGCGTACCCTGTTGCGCTTTTCTACGGATGCTTTGCACTCTTTAGTGTCTTTAGTGTTCATATCACTGGGAAATAGACGGCATCGGCCAACCAGTATTTACAACGGACAGCTATGCAAGTAACTCACGGACACGTATCCTAATTCAACGTCCAAGCGGCTCGGGCCGGTGTTCCCGATTTTGTGTTTTTTGTCGATCACCTCAATCACCTACCCCACGACCGCGGCAGTTTTCTGCCTGCGTCCACCACGACATGGCACCTCCTGTGAAACGGAACGAAGCCGATAAACCATACAAGGCTGAGCGATGGTTCAGCTCTGCTGCAGAGATCTCACAAAGTCTGAGAAGCCAGGATGAGCAAGGTTTGCTTGGAGGTGCAGTACGAGACGGTTGTTCCGATCCACGAATGCCATACTCACCTTGGACGGTTTAAGCCCTTACGAGCCTCCGGAATCAGCTTACCGTGAAATACAACGAGTCTACACCCCCACCAGATGATGGACGGATTCGACTCGCGAGGGAATGGATGGAGACGTCTCCGGGGGCGAAGGAGCTCCTCGACCTGTGGACAACTATCAACCAAGTTCGTACTGTATGCTTTTTGGCTTGAAGCCCAACCTGATTAACCCGGTTTTTCTTTTTCCGCTTCATTAGCGTCAGATGGGGGTCTCTGCCGTGGTCATATCCATTATGTCCTGCCTCCTCAACCTGCTTTCAATTCACTACCCCGACCAACCATACGGTCTTGCAATTCTAAAGACGATCCTTCTGCCCCAGTGGTATCAGAGGCTCAACACCCACCTCCACGGAAATCATTCTGAATCAATCCTAGTCACCATGAAACTCTACACGGCCATGTCGAATTTTGCGGGTGGTCGGGAGAGGAAGGCTGTTATGGAAGTGTTTACGTGGGATAACAAGGTTGCAAAGTTGCTAAATATGCGGCGGAGAGGAAGAGGGGAGATGAAAGGAATTCTATCACGACCTGGTGAGGTTAATGCCCATCGCTCTGTCGTCACGATTTCACAGCCGTCGCATAGATATCAGAACGCTTTACATCCTCTTTATCCTCTCCTTTTTCGATACAACAACCCCCACCAACTTGAAGGCAACGTTCCTGGAGCAGCGCAAAGAGTCCTTAGCCGCAATCTTCAAGGGCTTGAGTCAGGACCCCTACCCGGTGGTTCGTCTGGTTCTTGAGAAACTCTGGGGTGGTCTCTGGTCAGACACAAAACTGAAGAAAACGCCAAAGATCAGCCTCTTTAACGAGACCGTTCTTTCCAATGTAGGCAGAATTCTGGCTTTTCTTTACGAATTTGGTATAACATCCGAGCAGCTCCACAAACTCTACGAGCGTGACATTGCGGATGAGGGGGATGCCCAGGAAAACATCCCCGCAGACCTCGTGCACCACTTTCTTCTTGCCATCTCCACGCATCCTGGGACCGGAATTTGTTTTAGGGACAACGGATGGTACCCTCGAGAAGCAAATTCCGAGTCTGGAGGCGATGGGAAGAGACAAGGAAGGATCTACAACAAGATTCTCGCGAACTTTTTGAAGTCTCTGAAAGTGAACGAGGACCTCCGGCAGCAAGAGCTCGCCATCAAAATCCTGGAAGCATGCCCAGAGCTCGTTGCAGGGTAACCACCTATTCTGTGTTGATTCCTCCCATCTCATATTTTTCAAGCTATTGGGCTGCCGCCGCACTGACTTTGGAACCTCGCCTATCATCAAAGTGGTTGGCGAACATTGCGTTTTTGGGCGCTGTGATTTCATTACCCGTCCCCACCGCGTCTTTCTTCCTCCCGGGGACCACAATCTGCCACCCATCCCCACCATCTATACCCCCTGTCATAGAGAATATCCTCCCCACTAATAACTTCAAAACTCACCTCACAAAAGGCCTCCAGTCGCCCTCGCCGCTGGTCCGGCATTCTACAGCGTTAACGCTGGTGAAGTGTCTCCGGAAATACGACACCGTTATCAGCGCTTTCCAGGATGTCGCAGACGCGTTGGAAGAGGAAGAAGAAGGACAGTGGAGGCAGGCCATCGTGGCTCTCGAAGTCGAAGCCAGGAAGCGTGTGGCGGAACTTCAGGTTATCATCGCCTTCTCGCAACAAAAGTCTGACGCCACCCCGGAGAAGGCGACTTCTAGCCATGGAATTCCGGTCGCGACATTGAAGCCGCTAACGGCTTCAGTGATATCGGAATCTGCGTTGAGGCTTTTGTGGCTGTATCACAAGTGTTTACCGACTCTAGTAGCTGAGGCGAGGTTCGACTCTGGAAAGCTGCTATGGAGCTTCTTACATCATTGGAGCGGACAGGGACAGGGAGAGTACGTGGATGGGTGGGGTGTGCTAAGGCGACTGCACGTACTGAGGCTACTGAAGGAGAGCGACCAGTTTTCGTGGTCCGGGAAGGCAGGTAACGAAATTTGTTTGTCCGCTGTTGGGTCGCTCGCTCATTGTGACGTAGCTTCCCATAGTAACTTGCGGATTCTACTTCAAGGATACCTAGAGACTCAAACGGCCGCCATTCGACGTGAAATCGGTCTGTTGCTGCGTCACGTTATGGCTGACGATCCACTCTTCCAGCACGACCCTGATGAGATCTACCTCTGGCTGGAGTGCATTCCCCTGTCTGTTTCCCGAGGCGGGACCAAGTCCCCCGACGGTGTGGAGCTTGTGGACGGTGGTGGTGCTGTTATCAAATTCCTCGACGATTGTTTTTTGCGGTGCGCTCGAACACCGTATAAGTACTTCGAAGATCTCTCGGCGGTGGTCCCCCTTCCACCCTCTTCCCAAAATTCTACCGAGCATTCTGTTGTCAAACAGCCAGAACTCTTTCCGAGCCCCGTATTGATGACCCTGCTCGAACAATTATCTGTCCTTGTCAAGAATAATCCCTCTCCGTCGAACATCTACTCGCTATCAGCCTTCATTCGCCACCTAATCTTCAGACTTGCCCAGAAGACCCAGAGCCTGTGGTTCATCCAGGCGGTCGCGGAAAAGGCGGAAATAATGTTCGGCGACGATGTGCTAGCCAGTTACCCAAGTATTATGAAGGCGGTGCGAAGGGAATTTCGAATCCTTCGCGCGTGTTTGGGTGGGTTGGGTGGTCCTCCTCCGGGTGTACCAGGAACGATCACAAATCGGATACAAGCCTTCCTCACGAAGATCGAGGGAACGCCTCTGGGTACGCTGCTCACCAGCTTCCGCCCTACATCTGAGGTTGAAACCTAGGAATAGATTCTCCGGAGGAAGTGCGCGCGGCCGCCGCTGCGGAACTTATACATTGGGTTCGACTGGCAGACCACCCGTTACACCCATCAGAAGCCTTGAGGCTGGCGTCCGCCCTGGGAAAACTCCACCCTACTTCTGTGAAATCATTGGTCGAATCTTTCCACCCTGATCAACACCTTTTCTGGCGGCTGCTCCTGGATACCACTGTGGCCTCCGAGTGAGCGGGAACACATCTTAAGAGGTGAACCTTAATTGAATCGTATTCTACTCAGGACCGCTTTCGATTGGGCGTTCATCCAGACCTCCAACGCGAAACTCGAAGAAGCAGAATGCAGAGAGGAATTGATCGGCGTTCTTGGACGGGGTGAACTCACCCTTGCCATGACGAAGCGGGTTCTGACACTAGTCTCTCATCGAGTTGAAGCTTCGAGGCCAGCGGGTTACGTTGGGATCGAAGGACTTCTCCAGCTCCTCGGGGGTGCCATGACCCTGGCCAAGCAAAACTTGCTGCCTCAAGGTTTTGACGCTGCGAAAGAGTTTATGATATCACGGCTGAACCACTTGAAGGTGTTGTACACGACACCAGTATCCGGTAGCGTCCGCGATAGTGCGTCCACCCGTTCCTGTTTGGTGTATCGCCGTAACCAACATTTTTCAGTACTCCGAACCACTTTTGCATCCACCTTCGGCAGCGACGTCAACGACCGGTTCCTGCTCGGCGATATCGTCAAGCATTGGTTAACGAGACTCGTCGAGGGAACCCATATAGATCTGGAAACAGTAGGTCGCCCATATAACGGAGTTCCACCTGGATGACAAACTGGTTGCAGCTTTTCATGTCATCTCTGTGGATTCGGTTTGCATTCCCTGAGGACCTTCTCGTTATCCTCGACAAGCTTCTCGAAGGAGAATTCGGTGCGGATGCCACGACTGGAGCGCTGGCAGAACTTGTTGATTCCGTTTTCTCGGTTCTGGGCTCCCCCACCTCCCTTCCAATGATTCTATCGGCGCTAAACGAACGGTTCACGCCTTTGTCGGAGTTTTGTCTATCAGAAACAGGGTCCTCCACCGTTGTCAAGTCGGTCTTCGCCAAACTCCTCGAGCGGTCGTTGCCACTTGGATACGACGGATACCTGACGGAGAAGTGTGCACCGTTATCTGAAGTGTTGGTGGAGGCCAAGGACCGGTGGGAGCGAAGGCTCGAACCGCTGGCTCCGGGGATTCGGATTGAGACATTCCTACCCATGGACACCTGGACCACAACGCATGTGGATATCATCACTCCGCTGTTCTACCGTTCGCAGTCGGTTCACGAGACGTTTGCTTCCTGGCTAGAGCGGGGGGTTACCAACGGGGTTGGGGTGGATCTTCTTGTTCCTTTGCTTCACGGATTTTTGGATTCCTGCCCACCTGAATATGTGGTTGAGAACCAGACCTGGGATGGATACTTTTCACGACTCCTCGATCTCGTATGGAAACAACACGCGATCTCCTCCAAGGCGATCGGATCTACTGCCCTCATCTTTCAGTTTTCGAAAGACCGGGCACACTTTGCCTCCATACTCAAGGAACGACTGACAAAGTCACCGGCTGAGACCATTAATCGTGGGATCCTCGTTCTAGCGTCTAACTTGTGGAGCCTAGCCCGAGAGGATTCAGGTGGTTACGTCGGGGCAGTGATTGACCATGGGATGCAATGGGCCGTCCGTCGCCTCTCTGATGGTTCCGGTCTATCCGAGGGTGACACTGCGTTGCTTGGAGAGTTAGGCAGGTTTTGTGACGTTTCGTTTTTCACCAGCTAACCGCCGACCCGTTCAGGCCGCCTGGTTCAACAAGTCAAAAACGCAAAGGTCCACCTGACAGAACCTGTCATCACATCCGGGATTAAACATCACCTTCAAGTCCAAGAGGTCATCTCCTTATGTAGGACCTCGGTCCAACATTGTATTCTGAAGGTACGGGAAGAGTGGAGTAATGGTACGGGATCGAAGGTTGATATCCCCCCCAGCCGGCGTCATCGAATAAGCACCTTCAGTCAATCGTGCAACATCCGAAGTTCTTCAACCTCTGTAACCCGTCTGCGGTCCCCGCCACGCGCAACGCAGTCGTACGGCTACTTCGGGAGTTGTTTTTCGTCCACCCACAGAACTCCTGCCAACCCAGTCACATAGAGCCCCTCCTCTCGATATACGGCGGGACACTCTCGGAGTCGGACAGAACGCTCATCTCCATATTCCACCTCTTCGAAGTCCATAAGAAGCTGTCCTGCGCTTCCGTTATCTCCACGTGGTCGAGTTCCGGAGATGCTAGGTCGAACGACACATCGGGCGCTGTGCTAAGTCTGGATGCTGGGAAGGTCTTCCATACGTGTCTCAACTTCCCTCGTGGACTGAAGTTCGATTTGGGACATGAGTATAACGACAAGTCGGAATTCCGAGAAGAGCTATACGATCCACTATTCTTGAATCTCCTCTTTGCGAGGGTGGTTTCTGGGAACTCCCCGTCCTCCGCGTTATCTTGGGTCCAATTCTTCCGCACGAACATCGTTTGTGTGGTCATCCGATCCCTTTCCTCAAAGGATGACGCATTCCGTGAGTTGGCTTTATGTAACTTATCTGGGCTCTGGAAATTATTAGAGGTAAGAACACACAAGCGTTGCAATTCTCCCCTATATACTGACTACTCCTCTCTCTAGTCGGTCGACATGCAAGAAAAACCTCATGTCACCTACCTCCTAGATCTGCTGCGCGACCATATTCCCGCGCCTGCAGAGGGAAGCGGTCCACCGAGGCTCCCTACGTATGCATCCCTAATCTTGTGTCACGCGATACGAGGGATATTTTACCCGTCCAACTTTATCTATCCTCTGACCGCCCGATTCTTACTACAACGGGCGGAACTGGATGCTCAAGATATTCCCATGTTCCTGGGGATGCTCTACAGTGATTCCGACGAAAACTGGAGGAGAGAAAGGGCATGGATGATCCGGTTTTTGACGGATGGCATGACAAGCGCACAGGATTGGAAGATCTCCAAAAAACGCCACGCGTGGGATCTAGTGGCGAGCATGTTCCAAGGGTTTGACCGGGATCACGCCCTTCGAAATGGAATCCTTGAGGTGAATTAATTATCTGGAGACGCCTAGAAATGCATTGCTGATGTTACATAGTTCTTGATCAGGATTACGTCCAACCGTTATGCGGTGAATTCGCTGCTGCTCAGGTCCGGGTTGTTATCTTGGATAGAGATCCAAGTTCACGGAACAGTGACGGAACAGGAGGCCTTGCGGTGGTGCCGTGTGCTCGATAACGTCTTGACGGTATCTGACGCTGCTAAGATGGAATTAGTGACTGAAGGACAGTGGCGTAAAACCGTTATGAGGATTGTTGAACGGGTTTTGGGAATGAATGGCAAGCCGTTGTTATCCACGAGCCTTTTCCCGACTGACCTCGTCACAAGTTTCTCCGTCCGTACTCAGCGACTCCGCGGGCCTTATACTTAGGCTTCAGGTGCTTGCTCCGGGTGATCCCGACTTGCTGCGGGCAATTGATCTCGCACTTCGGTCCGTAATCGTGTTGGAGAGCAATCTCCGGATCCGGGATGGAACCTGCACAGGTCTAGGGGATCGAGGGCCGGATTTACGGTTTAAGCACCTATCGGGAGACGATTCTCTTGCTCTATGGGGTAAGATCATCGCGACGCTTTGGCGGGTTATAATGGGATTCAACGTGAAACCCTCATCCTGGGATGGGTTGACCCTCCGGTTACTGGTTTGGAGGAGTATTGCCGGTGAGAGGGGCACAACAGAAGGGGAGTGGGCCCGGCGGGAGGTTGTATGTAGTCTGCGATCAACATATGATGCATGATGAATGATGACACTGTAATAGCCGGTGATTGTTCTTGGTACTCTGTGTTGGACCGCCGCTCGCTGGGTTGCTCGGCCCTATCTGACTATCCTTGCCGGGCCAATGTGGTGCCACCTCGCCCCGATAAGCTCAATGGGTCACCGGTGCCGATAGGAAACATTTCCAGACGTCTGGGGCGTGAGACAGTGGCCACGGCTGATCGCACGGAGCGGTAGTGCGCTCGCTAGCGCTACACTGGGTTCCTAACATGTGTGTTGATCCTTGTGACACACTGAGCCTCTACTGCACCACGAGGCGGTCTAAGGTCTTGTGCCTAACATACTAATAAGGATGGCCGGCTCGCTACGTAGCCGGAGGTCGCGCTATGTGCTTGGGTCAGTCTCTTAGAGCCTCTTTTATCCCCCAGACCCTGACCACGACCCCCTCCTCGGCGATGCTCGTTGAATCCGTTATCTGCTCTCCTACTCCGTCCTACCCGTATCACATCGCGGCCAAGCGCTACTCGGCGCTCCATGATACCGGCACAACGCGCCAGCGATACGGCGGATACGATAAGGACCTGACGTTGATCTTCTTGCATTCTACAAGCTTTCCAAAGGAGATTTGGGAACCAACGATCGAATACCTTCTTCAAGGGCCAAATCGATGGGGGACGCGAGTACGAGAGGCTTACGCGATCGACTGTCCCAATCATGGGGTGGCAGCCGTGCTCAACGACGGTTTATTGGGCGATTGTGCAGGTATGATGAAATTTCTTATCCCTCCGCACCGGTCATGGCATCCATCACGGCATTCTTCTTGCAGCGGGGACGAAACTTTTTGCCGAGTGCGCCATGCAATTTCTACTCAGCGGTCCGACGCAGGACACACCTGTGGACTTTTCGAAACGAAATCTCGTAGGAATCGGCCATTCTCTCGGTGGTGTGGCGGCGTAAGTTCCCCCATTCCATTCCACCGTCGGCGACGGCTGACCCGGTCTTTGGGCCCCAGGATCCTCATGCAGGCCATGCACAGCCCGATCAAATTTAGGTCCATCATCCTGGTTGAACCGATGCTGGACGCCCGCCCTGGAAATGATTACGACCAGCTCCGCACGAGGCTTGTTCGTTCCGCGTATAAACGTAAGGACGTATGGAATAGCAGGGAGGAGGCGGCCACTTATTTCAGAAATGCCGTCCGGTGGCACCCACGGATACTCGACATATTCGTGGTAAGTGTGCTGCGATTACCTCAGGTGAAAGGTGAAAGTAGGTTAACCGGTCACATTGGTTGCAGAAATTCGGACTAAGGGATCATCCAACTCACACCCACGAGGTTTGTCCTTTCGATGGCGTTACGCTGGCATGTACTCGTGACCAGGAGGCGGTAAGAGTTAATGTCCCGTGCCTTTGTTTCGGTGCATTAATTTTTGGGTGTTGTTTCAGTTGATGTACAGGGATAAGGACGGCGCGACAGCTCCCGTCGAGGACTTGAACGTGGTTTGCAGGAAAATCCCCGTCCATATCATCTTTGGAGGGAACCCTGACTATCTGTAAGGGCTTCTGTGCGATCATCCGATCGCAGCTTTTCTTGATCACGTCCTCTGGTTCCCAGACCGCGGTCAGTTCAAGATGGACTCACGGATCCGAAGTCCGGTCGAAGGTTTGCCTCCGTGGCTCGGATCCCGAATACAGGCCACCTGGTATCTTACATGCCCATCTGTTCCGTTACGCGATAACACTGAAACAACGTAAGATCCCACAGCAGGACCCTGCGGCACTGGCTGCCGCATTATCCCAGGTGATTCAGTTTTGTCCTGATGCGAGGCCACGAAGGGTATTCGCCAGACTGTAGCACTAGTTCGTCTTCAGTGTTGTAATCGTACGTGATTGAGGTAGGGTATGTACAACTCTAATACTATGTACAGTTGTTCGATTGTGGTACGGGGGGAGAAATGTGAGGGAGTGACATTACCTCCCATGTGAAGGAGGTATGCGGGCGTTGGATTCTTTGTGCTGATTGGAGACCTATGCTGGTAAACTACACGAGTCCCTGAAACTCGTTTAAGTTATGCACAAACACTCTGGGAAAACACGTTGCAAGAAAAGGACGAATAGAAGACTGGGAGGCGGTGGGGTTAGTTTGTCGGTTCGGCGATATTCGTGGCACCGCAGAGCAACCTACAATTTGGAGGGTTCGGGCCTACGAGAATTAGACTGAGGATCCTTGAATTCAAGAGGGGGGTAAGGTATTGGGAGAACGAGTGGCGAACCAGCCGGGCACTTGGGGGGGAAGAGGAGCACAAACGATGCCTATCGGTCATCCGCGAAGATGACAGGCAGGTCCTTCATGTCCAGGACCACGACGCCAGCCTCCTCGAGCTCCGCCTCGGTGTCTCTTTCAATCGTCCTAGCCGGTGTGATCCCTCCCCCTGATCGATGACAGTTGGTAAGAGGATTCGCCAGATTACGGACGATAATGACACCCACCATGCAAAACCTCCAGCCTATCAAAAGTCGTATGGGAACCTCTGATGAGTAGGACGGTGTTGCCTCGGGCGAGGGCGGCATTACAAGTAGCTCGGACGCAGAAGTCGCTTTGTAGTCCGACGACAACAATTTCCGCATCCTCTGGAATCAGCTTTGTCAGCTTCGTCCCAGCGAAGGCGTTGTTCTTGGATTTGTCGATGACTTGTTCGCCAGGCAGGGGCCTGTTGATGAGCTG
>Ga0307516_10000490_pt1 | contig 52635 bp, 61 predicted proteins | sample 19_EM_MG_FD_203310 | JGI IMG/M metagenome (GOLD analysis project Ga0307516, IMG submission 203310) | Populus trichocarpa ectomycorrhiza microbial communities from riparian zone in the Pacific Northwest, United States - 19_EM | ecosystem: Host-associated > Plants > Roots > Unclassified | place... | reverse complement strand
CTCGAGAGGAGGGTAGGAGGGTCGGTCTCAAGGAGGGACTGGCGAGGGGACAGGAAGTTGATTACGTCGACCGAGGATATACCTACCTGGAAGGAGGCGCGGCCGTGGAGGAGGTCGAGGATGATGATTATTACGGCCGGCCAACGAGGAGTCGACACTCACCTCCCCCCAGGACCGCGACCACTACCGCTCCTCCTAGCACCCAGGGAGGAGGTAGAGCTCCGGGGATCACGGACCCGCCCGAGGAGAGGGCGTTGAACCCCATCACAGTCACTACGCCCGTGCGGATTCCAACTCCAGAACCCACCATACCGGAACCCTCACAGCCCGTGCCAGTGTCCACGTCAGAGCCCGCGATCCCGCCTCGTCCTATATCCGTCGCGAGCGTGGGCACCAGGCCAACGTATAAGCCAGGGCCTGTCCCTCCTGACGTGTGGATTCCGGTTAGGGACGGAGACGGTATACGTATCCCCTCTCCTCATGAATTCACACCTCATCTTGCGTACCCTTCGGCTCTACCTCCTCAACTGCCGACTCCAGTCTCGCCTACCCCGCCACCTCCCAGGTCACCGCGCAACCAGCCGATCCTCATGGTTCGTCCTCCCGTTTCGGAGCCTGATCGAGATTCGACGGCTACTGGAACTTCGTATTCTCCGGTTATGGATCATCGTCGTGAATCGCACCACCGTAGGAGGAGGTCTTCGGGTTCGCAGACGTCGACTGCCATGTCCCAGATGGATATTCTTGGTTCCCCGGACCCAGGGCGTGACCGAGAGAGGGCGTTGAGCTCGATTACGGAGGAAAGGGCTTCAGCTGTGGCTTCGCCGAACAATACCCCTAGTGTCAGGGTGAGTTTCTTCTCCGGTGTTACACGGGTGCCCTTGGACGGCTGCTGACTTTTGCCACCGTAGTCCATACAATCTAACCCTAATGTGTTCCAGTCGGCCGCTGCCGCCGCCTATACCCCCAACCACCACATTCCTGTTATTAACCTCAACCCCGCACAGAGTCTGCATAAGTCACCCTCGATGTCTAGCGATGAGTACAAATTCGATGTTGTCCCACCGGTACGTGTTCCTCTTGCATGTACGGCCTTGTGTTTACAAGTATTCTCCCGCGACAGTCACGTCCAACCTCGAATACCTACTCTGATTCACTCAATATTCCGGGGGTTACAACCAGTCAGCACCATATGCTAAGCGCGGAGGATGCGCACAACCGACCATTACCGAATATTAATCCTCAACCGGTGCAACCGGTGCAATCACCTGTGGTGGTTTCTGAGATTCCCCCCGGTTTCGTTCCCTCGCCCGCACAGTAAGTCATAGCTGCCTTATGGTTGCTTGGGGTGGCGGACAGCTTTAACGGTTCCGGAAATTTATAGGACCACCCGCTCCCCTCTGCCAACTATCGCACCGCAGAACCCAGAACCGCTTAGTCCTGGCGGTGGGTGGGGTTACTTCCAGAACCTCCCCAGCACGCACGTCGAAGAACCCCCGACCGCGCCGGTCATACCCACTTCACTTTCATCCAGATCCAAGAAGGCGCTTTCGGGCGTCTCTGGGACTTCGAGCCAGTCCAGATACGCCACACCCACTCAAACGCCCGCCCGCATTCCAGGTCCAGGAAGCCGGAACAGGAGACCTCCGTCGACGGCGACTTCTACAGACGAGGAGGTCTCGTCGGATCTGTCTTCGGAGAGTGGCCTGTCGACTCCCCCGGCCCAGCCCGGGAGGTTGCTGACCCCGATTTATGGGCCTGTCGGATTGCCATCCACTGTACCGGGGACAGGCAGGACCGCACCGGTGCTATTGCCGACTCAGACTCCTGGGACGGGAAGGACGAATCCTGTGATTTTGCCATCATTACAATCACAACAACAATCGAATGCGGACGGTATGCCTCCGCCTGGGCTGGTCAGTGAACCACCCGCCCAGACGACCACGACGTCGATGAGGGGTCGGGGCTCCGTAAACCGCGGTAGGAAGCAGCGAAGGTAGGGAGAAGATCTTCGCTCTTTCTTTTTAACTCGTCCCGTTTTTTTAAGCTTCCCGGTGGCGATGCGATCTTCCTCCTTTATGATCTGTGTGTATGTATGCCATTAATTTCCCCTGCTCAATCTACGAAACCATGGGTGGTTTTTTTTATCGGGTTTTAGATACCGTCTTTTTATTTCTTTTTCGACGCTCGGAGGTGCGGCCCACGTTAACACGTTACAACTCTATGGCGTAGGATGTCCATGCGATGTATGGCGTCTCATGCCCTTAGTGACTTACAATTTGCTTATCGATCTCGTTAACCCTTTGTAATTTTATCCAATACATATACATACCCGAGTCGGAACGTTTCAAAGGTTACGTCACGAGCGCACATATCCGAGTAACGGGGTTGTAAGATATCATATATTGCATGGGACCGGAGGATTTACATGAGGGAGGAAGCGACAAAGATAGAGGTTTCTCTCGGTCCAAACTACCTAGTAGGGATCGTCAACGCACCAAAAAGGACAAATCGGAAAGGGAGTGGACGGTAAGAGTTACGATGGCGGGAACATGTGCATGAGGGTGTGTGGTGTGGATCGAGAAGAGGGAAAGGAAATTAGAAGTGGTCAACAGTAAAAGTCCATTTTCCATCGTTCATATCGAAGGACTCGAACTTTGTTTCCTTCATTCCCCTCAACCTCTTCAGGTGTTTGACCATCTGAGGGTGGTTTTCGTCCTTGATTGGTTCCCGGGTGGCCTTGTCGACCGGCCAGCATCCATCCAATTCCACCCTCGCCCTGACGTTCAACCCGGACCCAGGAGGGGGCTTGTCAACGTTATCCAGATCAGGGTAGACGCTGCACTCCTTGTCCTCAAACCTCAAAAGGTCTCCAAATAGTTGCTTGACGCTCCCCGATCCGGTGAGGTCGACGGGATCCAGGAACGTGATTTTACCATACCCGACCCGGCCGACAACGAGTCTCTCGATGGCAATTAGCTCATTGTGACCCCAAGAGGACAGAGTATCCATGGGTGGTTCAGACCAATATTCCCCTTCCTTGAGTTCGCCGGGTTGCTCGTCGGTCGCGTCCGTGATGCTTTGAGCAGTGAAACGATTCGGAGTTCGGGGGTGGGTACGAGTGGGGGGGTTGATGGTGGGTGTGGTCGGGGTGTTGCGAGTAGCTCCAAGAGGACCTGCGACTGCCTCCTTCTCACGAGCGGCGACGCTCAGCGCAGGGTTGAAGGTGACATCAGCAGACTTGGGAGCCCAGTCGAAGAGGTCAACCTTCTTGTCCATGACAAGTTTCTTGACGCTGTCCCGATTTCCGCTACCAAAAGAAGGGCTAGAGAAGGTGTCTGCGGTGAGGCCGCCGCGCTGGGTAGAGCTCTTGTTCAGACTCAAGGCGTCTGACTTGCTTGACCAGAACGAGAGACTGGAGCCCAAATTATTCGTAGAAGCGCCCATATACGTCGAAGAGGTAAAACCACGCCCGGCTCCTCGAATCTTCGAGTTCACAGGCATAGTTCCTCTAGAGACCACGGGAATAGACGAGCGGGTCGGGACGTCAACGAAGAACTCGGCTTTTTTCTTCCCAAGCGAGGCATCCAGTGAGTTGAGCTGGGGCCCAGAGGGGAGTAGGGAGAAGATAGGGATGTTCGTGCTGACTGGTTGGTCGATTGTTGGGGTGAGGGTGCCTTGAGCGGTACCGTTAGTGGAATTAACACCAAACATAGAAGGGGTCTGGTTTGTGTTTCCAAACAGGGTAGAACCACCGAAGGTGGAAGGCTGGGCAGCAGTACCATTAGCCATCGCGGGCTTTCCAAACAGGCTCCCTCCGAACCCGGTAGCGGTCTGCTGGTTTTGCGGTTGCCCCAGGGTGCCACCCCCAAACAAACCTCCCGTCTGGGCAGGGGTTGTAGAGGCAGCGGTAGATCCGAAGAGTCCACCGCCTGGGGTAGTAGTCTTTTGACCGAAAATACCACCACCCAGTGGGTTCTGTTGGGTAGGTTGGTTCTGTTGTGCGGCTCCGAACAGTCCCGTGGTCTGCCCTCCAAATAGACCACCGGTCTGTTGTTGTTGTTGTTGTTGTTGTTGTTGTTGCGGCTGGGCAGTACCGAAGACTTGGGGGTAATGAGATACGGTCAGGTAAGGAAGCGCCGATGTACTCACGCCCTGTTGTCTGCTGGGGCTGCTGCTGTTGACCGAACAGGCCTGTACCAGTGGTTCCTGTCGCGGTGGTGCCAAACAATCCAGCCGTCGACTGAGCAGGCTGTTGCTGTTGGGGTTGTTGGCCAAATATTCCGGTTCCGGTTCCGGTAGTGGTAGAACCGAATGCCCCTGAGGTGGGTTGTCCAAAGATCGACTTGTTTGCGGCTAAGAAAAACGGGTCAGATTAAGAGAGAGGAGCCGCGTTTCCGTTTCCAAACTCACTGGTGCCGAATCCCCCGGTGCCGAACGCACCTGTCTGGGGTTGTTGGGGAGTAGTACCGAAGGCAGTTGTGGTCTGGGGCTGCGTCTGACCAAAGACTCCGGTTCCGGAACCAAAAGCACCAGTACCTGTAGTTGTGGCGCCTTGAAAATGTCAGTAACGTGAGCAAGCTTGAAAGGAAACACCCGTACCGAAACCGCCTCCGGCGGGTTTTTGACCGAAAGCAGAGCCACCTGTGCCAAAGAGACCACCGGGTTGTTGTTGTTGCTGCTGCGGCTGTTGCTGCGGCTGCGTGGCACCGAATCCACCAGTGCCGAAGCCTGTCGATTGTTGTGGTTGAGTTTGAGCAAACGCACCAAACCCGGTCCCGGTCTGTTGCTGTGGCTGCTGCTGTGGTTGTTGCTGGCCAAAGGTACCGAACCCTGTTCCGGTGGTAGTACCAGTGGATCCAAAAGTGCCAGTACCACCACCGAATGCAGATTGAGTGGGTTGTGCGGCTTGGGTCTGGCCGAACAAGGCTCCCGTTGTCGCAGGTTGTGTTGTCGAGCTGAACGCACCAGAACCAAACCCTCCTCCTGGGGTTGCTGCCTTACGGTTCTGTTGGTAGTCTTGCGACCTGAGTTCCTACGGGGGGCCAAGAGCGCGGGTGAGTGACGAGAGCTGTGGTGGCTTTCCAAGGGGCGAGGAAGGAACCGAAGACTCGCGATCCTAGGGAAAGATCAGACTTACTTCGAAGGAATAACCACGGTAAGCTGGCATACAAGTTATGCTCTGATACGCCAATGTGAGGTTCGAATTGGTCGCATCCTTTTCGTTGAACGCGACATAAGGTGGGTTCGATGTTCCCGTAGTGACATTTCCAGTGCCGTCGAATTGTCCGGCTGGAGGAGCGTCAAAACACACGTTTGGGGAATACGGGGAAAGTGCTTACTCGTTCCGAACCCAGGCGGCTTGTTACCGAAAATACCGGCGTTACCGAAACCTCCTGTAGTGCTTGTGCTCGGCTGGCCAAATGCACCTGTGGTGGTAGTACCAGTCGTGGACCCAAACCCGCCTGAACCAAACGTTCCGGTCGTACCGAAACCAGTGGTAGGTTTTGGGGCACCGAACACACTCGCCGTACTTGGGGGATTCTGACCAAATGCTCCGCCTGATGAAATGAATGTAAGTCTGAGATCGATTGATGAGTCGGATCTTGAGGCCACCCACTCGTCGTGCTGAAACCAGTCGTCTGCGTTGTGCCTGGATTCGTGCCAAAGCCACCGAACATAGGATTTGCGGCAGGTTGTTGCGGTTGTTGTTGCTGCTGCTGCTGCTGCTGCGGTTGCTGCTGACCAAATGCTCCCGTAGTCTGGCCAAAAGCTGGGGGGTACAGGTCAAAAGGGGAAGAAAAGAAACGCGCGATACGCGAAATTACGCACCTCCGGTCTGGCCGAATCCAGGTGTCTGACCAAAGGCTGATCCACTAGGCTGACCCTGCTGTTGACCTCCCCAGGTTGAGCCGTACATGATGAGCTATCGCAAGGATCTGGTGGTCCAGGACACAGACTGAGGTCAAGCACTTGAGGCAGCGCCTGTTGCTGTTGAGTGCGGCTGACTCGTTTCGGAGTTTCAAATATTTCTAACCCCGCGACCATCAATTTCGAATTTCGATCACTTTTCGATTTCTTTTTAATGCCGAGCACTTTCGAGACACTAAAGAGGGAGAGGTTGTTCAGACACCCCCCGCAGAACAGTGCATCGGTGCCCATTCTAAACGAGTTTGTCACCCCCCATCTCGAATCTTTCAACGCTCTCTTCGACGACTCCGGATTACCTCTTGGCGATGGGGACGGCAAAGGACTGCTGTCTCTCGCCTTGAAGGACATCGGCGAACGCGTAGTATTTGGTGGAGCTGGTGCTTCCAGCGGGGAGGGTGGTGAGAAAGCCTGGGGGACCCGTATGCGCAGTGAGTTGGCCGCATATATCCAGCTTCCGGTGTGTTGAGTGGAATTGGTGCCAGTTTGGATCGAGCAAGTCACAATAGCTCGGCCAATGGTTTCAGACAAGGATAAAACCGCAAAAGAACGGAGGGTGTTCCCTTCAGAGGTCCGCCATATGCATCTGCTGAGGGACCAATTCAAACCTAATCAACAGCACCGCAGGCACGGGAACGGTTGACCTCATATAGAGGACGGATGTCCGTCAAAATCTGTTGGCAGATAGAAAGTCATGGTGAAGTTGTCCGTTCAACTATGCGAGACTGTGGTCCGGTTCCAATTATGGTTCGGGTGGGTACCAGGTCCAGGTCGCTGGGTTCTGTCTCACATACCCCCAGTCCGTCCGGTGTAACCTCCGTTCCATGTCTTCCTCTGAACTCGTGGCTCACCATGAGGAGCCCGAGGAGTTTGGTGGCTATTTTATTGTCAACGGGAACGAACGTCTCATACGCTACCTGATTCTACCCCGGAGAAACCAGGTCATTGCCCTTTCCCGGCCATCCTTCACCAATCGAGGCCCTTCATACACCCCCTCAGCCGTACAAATCCGTTGCGTTCGACCTGACCAAACAAGTGTAACAAACACTCTCCACTACCTCACCAACGGTAGCGCCGTGCTTCGGTTCAGTTGGAGGAAGCAAGAATACGTTATCCCGATCATGCTGATCCTGAAAGCACTCACTGGGGCCTCAGATAAAGAGATCTTTGAGGGTATCATGATGGAGGACTACGATAACACGTTCTTGACGGATCGTGTGGAACTCTTGCTTCGCAGTTACAAGATGTACAATCTTTACACTGGCGAGCAATGTCTCGAATACCTCGGCGACAAGTTCCGCGTCGTCTTGGGGCTTCCGGAAGATTGGATCAATGGAGCTGTCGGGGTTTGGCTTGTTCAAAAGCTGGTCCTCGTCCATATTGAATCTTCCCGTGAGAAGTTCAAGATGCTCCTGTGCGTTCCATTTTTCGTTTGGAATTCTCTCAAACTGATACCAACCAGCTTCATGCTCCGTAAATTGTACGCCCTGGTCTCCAAAGAATGCTGCGTTGACAACCCGGACTCTCCCCAGAACCAAGAGGTCCTACTCCCTGGTTCGCTCTACGGGATGATTATCAAGGAACGATTGGAGGAGGCCCTGAACCAAATCCGAACCCAAATCACCACCGACGTTCAGAAAGGACAAGCGGATTTCCTTGACAGTGAGTAACCGGACCCACCCACCCTCGCGAAAGCCAATCACGCACCCCGTAGACCGATACTTCAACAAGGTTCTGAGCCGGGTGAATTTCGAAATTGGCTCAAAAATGACAAATTTCCTCGCCACGGGAAACCTAGTTTCTCCAACGGGTTTGGACCTGCAACAGGCATCCGGATTTACCATTGTCGCGGAGAAGTTGAACTGGCAACGATACATCAGCCACTTCCGGTCGATACACCGAGGTGCTTTCTTCGCAGAGCTGAAGACAACCACTGTTCGGAAACTTCTACCTGAAGCGTGGGGTCAGTCGACATATCGCGTTTATGTGACGTCAGTTAACGCTTCCCCACAGGGTTCCTCTGTCCCGTCCACACTCCCGATGGTACTCCTTGCGGTCTATTGAACCACCTGAGCAGGACGTGCCGAATCGTCACCTCTCCTCTTTCCGTCTCCCACATACCACAGTTACTGGTAGCCCATGGAATGACTCAATCATTTGCCTCTCAAATCGACGGACGCAAGAACCTTTGCGTCCAACTAGATGGCAAGGTCATTGGCTGGGCGCCCCCCCTGCTAGCCAAGCAACTCGCGACGAATCTGCGGATATGGAAGACCGAGGGTCTCAACGATATACCGCTCGATCTGGAGATTGGCATGGTTCCACTATCTCGCGGTGGACAGTATCCAGGTCTATATCTCTTTTCTACACGTGCGAGGATGATGCGACCCGTAAAATACCTGGCGAATAGCCGAGACGACCAAGTTGGTTCGTTTGAGCAGGTATATATGGACATCGCGTGCACCCCTGCGGAGATCGAAGCAGGGATCTCGACCCATGTGGAACACGCACCAACAAACTTCCTGTCCATCCTTGCCAACCTGACCCCGTTCTCTGATTTCAACCAGGTAATGTACTCTGAAACCATCAGCGACCATCAGCACGATGGATTGATGGGCCACTCTCCAGAGTCCGCGAAACATCTACCAATGTCAGGTGTGAAGCCCCTCTGTCCCCCATGTTCCAATGACTGACAACTCTGAAAGATGGGGAAACAATCGATGGGAACACCATCAACAGCGCTCCAGCATCGAACAGACAACAAGTTGTACAGGCTGCAGACTGGACAATCACCTGTCGTGCGACCGGCCCTGCATAACACGTACGGCATGGATTCTTTCCCCAATGGAACGAACGCAATAGTGGCCGTTATCTCATACACTGGATACGATATGGAGGATGCCATGATCCTGAACAAATCGGCGCACGAACGTGGGTTTGGTTACGGGACGGTTTACAAGTCACACCCGATCGACCTCGCAGATGTGAAGGGTGCACTGAAGGGTTCTACCCCGACACTCCACTTTGGCATTGGCCCTGACGTTCGGATGAGGAATGGCGACTATAGGCACCCAGCCGCTGAAACGATCGACTGGGATGGTCTTCCATTCGTTGGCGCGCGTCTTGGACCGGGCGGCCTCATCGCCGCGTATACCGACGATACCACCGGCCGAACTCGATTTGTCAAGTATAAGGGAGACGAGGTGGCATACGTTGACACTGTGAGGCTGTTAGGTTGGTTCTCCCACCACTCGGCGATATCATCGTGGGCTAATAGTTCTTCCTCAGGGAGCGATGCTGGCGACTCAGAACTACAAAAAGTCCACATCACGCTTCGTATCACCCGTTCCCCTGTTATAGGTGACAAGTTCTCGTCGCGACATGGTCAGAAGGGTGTCTGTTCTCAGAAATGGCCGGCGGTGGATATGCCCTTCACCGAGACAGGGATGCAGCCAGATGTTATTATCAATCCGCACGCGTTCCCAAGTCGGATGACGATCGGAATGTTGGTAGAGAGCATGGCAGGGAAGGCTGGTTCGATGCACGGTCTCGCGCAAGATGCGACGCCCTTCCAGTAAGATCGCGATATCAGTTCCCCAACCTCCAGGATACTTACAATCACTCGATCTCAGATTCAGCGAAGAAGACACTGCAATCGATTACTTCGGCGAACAACTCAAGGCCGCAGGGTACAACTACTATGGCAACGAGCCAATGTACTCTGGGATCACCGGTCAAGAGTTCGCCGCGGACATCTACATCGGAGTCGTCTACTATCAGCGCCTACGACACATGGTCTTGGATAAGTTCCAGGTCCGAACGACAGGTCCGATCGACCCGTTGACACGACAGCCCGTCAAGGTTCGTGCTTTGTTTGATTGCAGACATGAGAAGCTCCGCTCACCTGGGAAAAATCAAATTACACCGGTTCGTCATCCACGAAAAGGGACGAAAGCGGGCGGGTGGCATCCGATTCGGGGAGATGGAGCGAGATGCGCTTATTGCGCACGGGACCTCTTTTCTGCTTCAAGATCGGTTGATGAATTGTTCAGATTACTCAACCGCGTGGGTCTGCAGAACATGTGGGAGCATGATCTCCCTCGGGTATGACAACATCGGCCTCGGATCAACCACACTGGCAGCAGATAGCGCTGCAATGCCGATAGGTCCTGGCGGGGAATACTGCCGGGTCTGTCGGGCGGCGGCGGAGGAGGAAGATCGACTCGCTCGACAATTTCTCGCCAATGGGACAAGCGAAAAGTTCACTGTTCCTGGTGACGTTCAGGTCTCAATCCCCTCGACCAACTTCCTCGGGTCAACATTAAAAGGTGGTGACCTGGATGTAGTCGCGGTGCCATACGTGTTTAGGTATTTGTGTGCGGAGTTGGCGGCGATGGGTATTGCGGTCTCCGTTGCGGTAGAGTAGAGCACTTGAGAAATCTCAGATCCCGTTTATTTTAATGTACAAGTAGAAACAAGAAGCACGTGTGCCCTGAATTAAAGGTCACAACATTCGGAAGGAGAGGAAGGGAGACCGTCGCAGTAGGGGTAGTGTGTAGTATTCGTGAGAAGTGGAGGGGGAGGTATATCGTGAGGGAGCGGGGAAATGAGGCAATGGAGGGGCGAGGTGGCACGGGACCGCGAACGAGGGGAAAGTTCCGTAGATATACGATATATAGAGCAAGGGAATTCAGATGAGTGAAGATCGAAATAAGGGACGGAATAATGTCAGTAAATAAAAAGGTGAAGAAGTTCAGGAGGATCAAGCAACGGCGAGGAGGCAGGTGGGGGGAGGGAATGAGTGATTAACACGAGCATCCCGAACGACTCTTGAGGGGGAGCGTTGAATATCAGATTTGACGTCCTCATCACAAGTTTCCCCATCGCTGGTCCCCACCTCGGATTCATCAGCTTGGAAAGCCTCCGACGGCTGGGCGCTATGAACTGGGGTCGAGGGGCTGCTCGAGGAGTCGCCTCCGAGCAAAGTTTCGATGACAGAACTTTCTAGGTCAATGTCGCTCGGGTCGGTGGAGGAGATGGGGGAAGGGTAGGGATCGATGTTTGTACTTCGATCGATGGGGAATCCAACCCGCGCGAGAAACATGTCAACGAGTACTCTGCATTCATCAGCAGTAGTCGCCATGGACATCAACTGACGCAAACTCTGTGCATGGGCAGCGTTCAAAGGTGATTCAATACGTTGAGAGGGGGGAGATGCTGGTCGAACAGTCACTGGGAGCGACGCGGGGACGGGAGGGGCAACTTCAACCGTGATCTTTGGTGGTGGTGTGGGAGTTGGCCGCCGGACTGCAATTTTCTCGTCGCTCGTGATAGTATCAGCGCGAGCTCGAGGTTCGGGCTCTGGAGATGAGGAGGGAGGTGAAACGGGCTTATGAACCTCATCCACCCTGTTTAGTTGTCCATTTCCGTTGGTAAGGGCTGATGGACGGGGATACTCGTTGGACGCGAGCCGGGGGGCGGAAGGAGACGTTGGGGTAAGTGCGGACGTTTCCAACTCAGGGTCAACAGGCGGAACTTTCTTTCGGACAGATGTCCTCCTCTGCATCGGCCGCAGGGAGTCTTGATTGACCGTGGGAGGAGAGTCGGGAGGAGTAACCTGTTGTGGTATGGACTGCAGTCGCGGAGGGGGAGTGGCAACAACAACGGTCGGCACCCGCTTAACGGGGCTCTGTTGGTGGTTTGTTGAGCCAACCCTCCTAAGCTTCGCGGCATCCTCTTGGAGTTTCTCACTACTTGAACTTCCAGTGAGTTTAGACACAATCCGCCGGAATCGCCCTGTGGACTTTGGGGACGACGCGGCCTGAGACTGCGGAGGAGGGGGGGGTGCGAGATCTCCCGGAGGACCCTCATCGAGGAAGTCGATCAAGTCACGAGCACTCTTGGAGATTTTGGCGGGCCTGGGCGTCTTGAAGCTGGAGAGCGTGCGGGACTCCGCCTTTTCGGCTTCCGAACCGTTCATGATGTCATCCAGATCCATGTCACCAATGTTGCGCTGGATTTTTCGGGTGCGGTTGGGTCTGTCAGAGAGTTCCAAGGGGCCTGAACCAGGAGTGGAGCGCTTTTGAGAGGCCGAGAGGGATCCCTTGGCAGAGAGCGAAGAGTATTTCCGGGTGAGATTCTGGATGGCTCCCGCTTGGATCTGGGAGGTCGATATAGCCCGGGTACGAGCGGTTGTGTCGAATTGGGAAGGATCCGCTCGTTTCGATAACGGGTTCATGGGGAGAACCCTCCCACTGGTTGGAGAAATAATGGGAGAGTTTGGGTCCTCGTCATCCTCAGTAATGACATCGACCTGTCTAGGCAGTGGTGGGCGGATACCAATGGACTTTTCCGGGCGTGAAAATTCATCAATCCCACGTTTGTTCGCGGTCTTGCGCCCCACACGGCGGTTTTTCTCTTCCTTGTAGACCTAGAGCCGGTATCAGGTGCGCGTCATTGCATCAGGGAGGAGGAACGGACCTCCATAGTCTTCAGCCTGTCAGGGGTCAGAGAGACCTTCATGGTCGCTCCGGACCGCATGAGTTCGTCGAACTCATCGTTAAGTATGCGCTCCTAAAACACATGGAAATACCGCATCTATAAGCGCCTTAACGTTTTTGGGGTTAGCCCGAGGATACACACCTCAAGCTCGACGGAACTATTGTTCAAGCTCTCTGAATAACCACTGGCAGCAGACTCCGCTCGTTTGTGGATTGAGGGGGGGTGATCCATAGAGGTTCTTGACCCTGAGCGCTGGTCGACAGGGGAACCGAGCGTACCCTTCCCATCACCAATTGAACCACGGTTGCGAGAATGCCCCAGGCCGCTGTTCAAGGAGGTTTCCGAATGGTGAGAGGAAGTCGCGAGTTTCTCGGCCACAGACTTGCTAATCGATTTGCTTCGGCGGGGTCGGGTCTTGATTAGATTGTCTATCTGGTCATACACTGGAATTTCAAAATCAGCCGGAGCCCCGAGAGGAGAGTGGCCAACGAGCCATCACACCTTTCATAGCTTTGAAGGTCCCATAGAGGGTTACGTCTTCGCATATCGCGACGAAAAGATCGTTGAGGGTTGCGGATGTTCGGCTGCTATCACGCGAGACAACGCGGCTGATGTTCGAGAGTATGTGCCTAATGGACCCGACATAAGCGATGTGGTTCGTATTCAAAAGTGGAGCAGGACGTACTCGCAAACATGCTCTAAAACTGCGGTCAAATACAAGGCTGCAGGAGCCACTAAAACGGCTGGGGGTGGAACGAGGTGACCGGCTTCTCGCATGCGCGTGCTGAGTCTCGACTCGGCAACAATATCCTCGTCGGCATCGTTGAGGGTTGAATATGCTTCGCATTTGAGTCGCAGAAGCTATAGGCAGAGAAGGGAGTTGGTGCGTTAGCAACAACAAGACAGAGACGCCAAAGTATCAGGATACCTCGTAGGACCACTGCAGTGGGAAGTCCAGCGCGTCGTTGACTCCAATGTTAGGATTCGTAGTTGGGCTAGTACGTTCCCAGTACGCCTTGAGCTCAACCTCTGCCTCCAACAACGCTGCTTTCCCCAGACTGGTCGGCAAGATCTTGAGGACTCCCGCCTTCATGCGATCAGTGACCAACGAACGAGCCGTGCTGAGGATGTTCCATAGAAACTCGTCGAGAAAAGTATTGATAGAGCGGAGGGCTTCTGCCTTGAGTTGGATGGGGCGAATTTCGGAGAGGATTACGTCGCTGGAACGTGGGGAAAGGTATTGAGGGCCTGGGGAAGGCGTGTTAGCTTTGACCCTCGCCTCTGGTAAACGGTGAGGGGACATAGAGGGTCGAGAGACACACCAGAATCATCGGGGCCGAGGACCATGTCGTAGAAAAGAGTGCGAGGGGAGTGGGTATAGAGGAGGGGAGGGAGGGGGGATGGGGGGTATTGAAAGAGTTCACCCAAGGCCAAATATCGGCTGTAATGCTGACCCAATTCCAATTTGGGATGCGGCTCTATCTAATGCTCCCGGTCTCGCTCTTTCATTCACGCACGGCGGCAGAAGCGGCCAAACAGCATCCATTACACACTGAAACGACCCAACCCGACCAGAGACAAAGAAAAATACGCAAGGCCAAATGAGAAACAAGGTAGGGGCGGGCTTTGTCGCTCTCGTCTCTTCTCGGAACAAGCCAAATTCCCTTCAGAGCAAGGCCCGCATGTCGCCCATCGGGATGTCATTGACGGACGGCTTCAGTAGGAGCTCGTCTTCCGACGACACCGGCTCCAGTCCGAGGCTAATCACATCTTCCTCGGCTGCAGCGCCAGCGCGAACCGCCCCATCCCCACCATCAATGCTCCCCTGCTCCGATCGCACTCTGCTGCCATCCCGCGTCACACCAGTACAGCCGCCGTCGTCAGACAGTGTTAGCCCATAACGACAATATAAGGACACCGCCTTCGATGGGATATCTGCGAACAGTGTGTTTCCATCATCCGTGGACGAAAGAAACCCGAACCGGTCCTCGTTCATCATCTCTCTCTCTGACGTCGATTTCTGTTTTCCCGTCTCAACACGCCACGAACTGCGCAGTCTTCTTGAGGAATCCGGTCTCTTGGCCGTTCCACATATATTTCGAGCGACCTGGCGACACGGATCACCGTTAAGGCCCATACCATCACAATCAGGGTCAACGAAACGTTCCATCAAGGGTGAAGCTCACCCAACGTCCAATTTGGCCATGACGATCAACAGAGATCGGCACAGGAGCCACTGATACCGGGAAGATACTCCACGAAGGAACTTGTTCTGGAAGCGCATCCGGTGTTCGTCCTGGGGACGGGAGTGGATTTGTAGACGGCAGCAGATCACCGTCCTCGTGCATGTCTTTCGTGTGGTCGAGCAACTCCCCTGCATCCCGGAATACTTCGTCACAATCTAACCCACCGCATTGAATTATGAGATGGCTTGTCGCAGGGTGAGAAACAGTACCTTCGTATGGGCAATGCATGACTTTTTGGGCATGGTGCGCGCAGTGCCGATCAAGTTTTACACGCGTCCTATACGACCTTGTGCACTTCTTCCACTGGCACTCAAGGTTATCAGATGTACGCTGAAACAGCGTCTTAACTTCGGCATCATCAGTAGATACGGCGCACACGAACCTCGGTATCTTCTGCGTGGATCTTCAAGTGTTTTGTCAAGTTGTATGCAGAATTGAGGGTGGCCCTGCACCCCAACCACAGACAACGGATCGGTCGCAGCCTAGAGAACGCCAAGTCGACGACAGCCTGAAGTTCCGGGTCTGGAAACGAATAGTATATCAGGAACAAGACCCACAAACCGATGCTCCCATACAACCTTCATCGTCTTCTTCTTGAACCGGCGCTCTCTCCTTGCCCCTGTTCTGGCGTGCGTAGGCGGGCAGAGGCGGGAGCTCAACAGATGCCAGATTCTTCTGTGGCTTCCTGCCAATAAGCTCTTGAGCTGGTCGACGACTTAGGGATTCACCGGTAGGTCCCTCCCCAGTCTCCATGACGGACAAACTTTGCGAAACCGCGCCATCTGTTCCGATTTCCTCATCCACTTCCATGGGCTCGGTGGTGGTAGTTACAACGCGTGCGGTAGCTTGGTCCTCATCGTCGCTTATTTCGATGATCTCGGCATCGGGCGGAGGTCCCCTCCGCTTCAGTGGTGGGGGTGTCGAAGAGAGAGGACGTTCCACAGTGGACCCTTCCTCCGTGGCTGGAGCCGATCCGGGAACCACGGGAGATGAAACGGGATATTGCGGAAGATTCGATCCAAGAGAAGCCGGTGGCTGAAATGCCGAGTCCATGTGAATGACTTGGTCGGTGGCACCTACATTACGAGGAGCCGGGCCTGGGTCTGTATCTGGGTAGTCAAGCAAGGGTGGGTCACCAACTGGGGTTTCTGGAGGGTAGGTCGCATACGAACTGGATGGCGCGACCTGATCGGGAACGGGGACAATTCCCGGAGGTAAAGGAGGCCCATCATAGTTCAACAACCGGGATTCGGGAACCACAGGCTCGACGGGAGGTTGCGCTGAAGCAGCCGCAATCCCAGCCTCTGACTCCTTCCGGTGTTGGTGCCTGTGTCTCGTGGGAACTGTCGGGGGGGACCAAGGCGGCCTGCCGAGTTGCTTCAAGATATCTTTGGCCAGCCTGGACCGGTCTGCGAGACGAGCCTTGATGGGGGACCGCCTTGGAGGGGCGGAAGTTGAGGCTTCTGGTGGGTAATATGGCGTCCACCCAGGGAGCTGCGGTTTGGGTACCTGGTCTTGTAGTGCGTTAGGAATGACGTTGGAAAAATTCTGCCTTGGGACAAGCGCAAGCTGATTATATTCCATTGGTTGATACCCTCCATGAGTAGCATCGCCTGGAACTGTGGTATGGTGACTTGCGGCAGTGGGGTAAGGAGGGCTTGTGGGTATGATGCTAGAAGATGGCTGTGTGGGTAATTCATGCGCGTTTACGGTTGCCTGGGTCCAAGGGATCGCAGCAGGTGTTGGGTTGTACGACTGTGGAACTCGTGCCTCTTGAATAGTATCGGGTGCCCCATTCAGTACGCCCACGTCATTTTCCAGCGGTTGCGCTGTCACATCGGGCCCCTGCATCACAGTCAAGGATGTGATATTCGATGGGTGCTCAACTTCCGCCACAGTGTTGGAACTCGAAGAATGAGTCCCCACCGGAATGTTGGGAATCGGCCGTTTGAGCCTTTGTAACAGATCCCCAAAGATGGGGGGGAGGTTGTCGAAAGGGACGTATTTCTGGGATGGATTACGTCAGAAATCCTGGGGTCAATAGTACAGATCAACACACCCCAAACAGCTTCAAAGTCTTCCCAACCCAGATGTCGGTGTTCTCCGGTGGTGGCTGGTTCGTACATGCGGTGACGTACGCGAGCGAAAGGATGTCCCCGGCCCTCGCCGAGCCAATCTCCAAAAAAAACTTAGCGCGTGGTGTCGATTTGACAGGAGACGAGCAGTACCTTTGCCTTGTTCAGCGCATCGATATACGTTTTTACCAGGTTTTGGATGCTTTGCTGTTCGGATGGCTGTTGCGGAGCACCGTCGCCCTACAGGTATGGTTGAGCGCCTCGAAGTTGGGCCGACGGGGTTGGATACTCACGAGATCTGCGGCAACACTGGTCGGTTGGGCTTGGGGTGGCTGCTCCGGCTGTGGTGGTTGGAGCTGAGGTTGGAGTTCCGGCTGAGGCTGCAGTGTCTGCTGAGGTTCCTGCAGGGATTCAGCCTGGGACTGAGGTTGGGCTTGATATGTTTGGGGTGTTGCGGCCTGTTGCGTCCTCCTCTGTTCGATCAGTTTGGTATAAATGATGTTCAGGAGTCCCTTCGGATCGGAACCTCCCACTTGCTTTCAAATCCAAACCACGACAGGTCCTGTCAGTCACGAAATCGACGGACCCAACCAAGAAGTTTACCCACCTTGAGTTGATCACCCCATGCTCTAATCTGGTGGTTCGGATTTGACTTCCCATTGACATATTCGACGATCTGGGTGATGACCTTGATTTGAATATCCTCCGTATATTTCTGCGCTGGCTGAGTTCATGAACGGAGTGAACGACTATCGGAACCTCACCTGCAAGCCCGCCACGACCTGGTTCACGAACTCGTGCCGTGCAGTCGTACTTTGATTTCGCCTGGCATCGTGTTGCGGCTCGGAGACATTGTAAACGGGAACTTCTTGTTGAGGCGGGGGTTGGCGGACAGCTATAATTCGGTTAACGGTGACTCGCTCGAGGGAAATGCCGATAGCGTACGGGGAGGCGGGACGGCTGTCGAAGGATCGTAATACCTCTGCCCCCTCAGCGGTTGCCCAGGGTAGAGCTTTGCAAACACCTCGAGTCAGTTTATCAGCAGAAAAGGGTTTTACTGACACTCACATCACGTGAGATGAACGTCGTTGTCTGGACCGGCACATTGCTGTAGTAGGGGGACTGCCCGTATGAGACGTTAGTATTCCATGGAACTTCAGACTGGGGGGACTGTTGGCTCCGATGGTTGGAACTACCGTCGTTCCGTTGGACAGTCGGATGTGATCCCGATCTCGGAGGCCTTCCCGCCGAAGATATCGACGGAACCTCCTCAATCCTTGCGGACGTCGGATAAAAATGCTGCTGAGTTATGGGTAGAGGCATGGGCGCGGTCTGCCAAGCGGGAACTTGAGGATGTTGCGCGACGAACGACTGTCTTTGTAACCCACGACTTCAACGAGAGCTGAGTGGGGACTGTGGGCCATCTTAGACTCACTGTGGCACGTTTCCTGCTCTGAGTTGGGCCGCCAACATCCTGTCCCAGCCGATACCTAATGAGCCAAGAACGCTTCGACTCGATGTCCTGACCGAACTCACTCAGCTTCGCGCCCTTCACGGATCCGTCTCTGCAGTTCTTGCTCTGTGTAGGTAAACGCTTGGAACCCAGCCTCGTTGTTGACTTCCATTTGGTCCATGTACGCCCTGGCGTTTTGGATCATCTGTCTTGTTCTCGTATATTGTTCTGCAGTGCGTGAGGACGGGCGAGTCGATGGTTGGGGCCACAATGACGACACTTACGGGGGTCGACTAACGCCGAGAGGTTGGGGTTGGGATTTGGAGGGTCCATCGCACAGAGTGACGCGCTATTGGCGCGTGAGTCGGCAAGGTGAGCCTCTCGATTTGAGATGGTGTCCGCACTACACGGGTGAGGGGCGGAGGAAGGTCGCGTGTCGCGTTGACTGACTTCCCGATATGGAGTGCCACGTCCATGGACTCATGTATTCACAATGGTACAACGACCGAGGCGTAGGATATGATTTTAGCGCAAAGAAGGGTAAGAATACAGTACAGGCAGTTGTAATATTCAGAAACTTTATGAACGAATAACGAAGCAACGTGAACCGAATGAATAACGACATAAAAGACGCGAGAGGCGCAAAGGCGGGGGATGGGGAGACGATGCGAAGTATATGTGGGCAAAGCCGAAGAGACCTACGTTGTATGCAAAAAGGCGCGGAGTTCGTGAACACCGAATGGGGGAGCAGGTGACGCAAGAGGTGGGGAGGCAATTACGAAGAGAATTCAGATAGAAATGAAGCAAAAAAGAACAATAAGGGATGATGGACGTGATGTGTTATATATGTGTGTCGGAATTGGGGATGAATTACTGACGATGGCAATGGGTTCGGATGATGAATGCAGAAAGACGAAAGTGTCCGACGAGCGATGAGGAATACGATGAGAATACGTTAGAAGTGGAGGCGAAAGATGTGTGTTCATAGTGGATACAAGTGAAGAAGCCAACCACAAAATAAAAAGTCAGGCACGAGAGTGCTTGAGCTCTACGCACTGTGAACTGTGGGAGTCAACGCGTGCGAGAAACGATCATCGGGTCCCAGAGGCTCGGATATCTGCTGGTGGGTGGATGCCGTCGCGAGGCGGAAAGGGACAAACGAGTCCAGCCCGAATTGGGATTGGATCGACCTCGGGTACGAGGAGTGGGAGGGGATTTGAGCAACAGCTGCCGAGTAGTGGCTCGCAGAGTTGGAGAAGCGGGGAGCTGGGGGATGGGTATAGGGATAGCTCTGAAGCGATTCTCTCCGACCGAGCGGTCCGCTGTTCAGTTCGGACTGCCTGGTCATGTTGGACTCTGAAGGGTAGTATTGAGCGCTGATTTGCACAGGACTGAGATCCTTAAGCGCCTGTTGCTGCTGCTGCATTCCGTTCGCCGTCGCGCTTGTCGGTGTGCGAACTCCGAGCGGGTTCTTACTGTAGGAGAGGCGAATTCCTCCCCCCTTCACGAGACCATTCAGCGTATTTCCCTGTAACTCGTGGAGCGCCTTGGTTGCGTGGCGCACGTCCTCAAACTGGATCGAGATTTAGATACAAGCGACTTGGCGCGGACTGGAAGTGCATACCTCAACGAAACACATTGGTCCGTTATTCTTCTGACGGAAACACAACTTGCGGAAACCCGGGTGCCGACTGAACAATTCACGTAACTCATCTTCCAAGTAACTGGATGAGTACCCCACAGGCGGGGGGGAACTGGGGAGATTGCCGACGTATAGAGTGTTGATGGGTGGGTTTTGATCACCCGGGTTACCCCTGGTCGTGGCAGTAATGTTACTGGGAATCACCCCTGCGGAGGTCGGTGAGGATGAGTTCGGGGATCCAACGGGCATGGATCCCAAATCCTTGGTAAGATCATTTTCCACGGTCGCGTTTCCATCCTCGCTGGACGACTGGGATGAGGGCAGCGAAGATGTGGAAGAAATTGGTTGACTAGAGTCCAAGGACGGCGGTGAATAGGGCCGGGATCTCAGACCGAAGGGGGGTTGTTGGGGCAGGACGAACGTGCCGGAAGGAGGTGAGAGGGTATCGCCATGGTGGATGCCAGAGGAACCATCAGAGTCAACACTGTGCGCTGACGAAGGAAGACCGGTAGACTTTGGGGGAGAAGCTTGAGGGGAAGTCAGATGAGCGGAAAAGTCAGGGAGGGCCACCCGTATAGGTAACCTTCTGTTAACCTCCTTCGCGGTCATTCCCCAAACGTTGGAACCAAGCGGCCCAATGGAGTCATGAGAAGGGCCTGGGAGACCTCCGATCGATGGGAGGTTTTGCGTGGGTGACTTGGAGACATGAGCTGGGACCGAGTGAAAGGCATCATAGGCGGCGGATCTGATCTGCGATATGTCGCTCTCTTGGCGTCGTCTCAACCTCTCTCGTTCATCCTCATCAGCCCGACCCCTTGCGCCACGGGCGTTTACCATCGTACGATCCGCGTCTTCGCTGTCAGTGTAGTCCGCCAAACGGTCTCGCCTTGAGCCGAGGCCCATCGCTCCGATGGCACCCAGCTCCCGGTCACGAGTGGTAAGGGGTTCGGAAGGGTGGATGTTGGTCGGAGAGGTCAGGGAATCGACGATGCTGCCAGCAGAGCCAGATGTCATGATTGGGGGGAGATTCGTATTGACAGTGACTGGACCACGCTTGGTGTGCAAGTTCTTCTTGGCCATTTCGGCCTTAAGCACAGCATTCTTCTCAGCGTCTACGCGCTTTCCCTGAAGGATATCCCGGGCCTCAAGGGCCTCCTGGCGACTGCGGAACTTGGCAAATCCAATTATTTGTTTCCGGGGAGGTTGAGAGACAGAGGATGGAGGGAAATGAGAGTCCTCCGTGGCCCACGAGGAAGGGATACCGTCGCGAGTGTTCTCTGAGAGACTGGCAAGGTTGTACTGATCGCTGAAGCTCTGCGGGTAGACACCACCACGGACACCGGCCGCGTTAGGAGCGTTGTATGAAGTGGATTCCTTGTTTGGGATCTTTAAGGTGGCCGCCTCAAAACCGGCAGAGAAGGTGAACATGTTTTGGAACTCGCGCTCCTGAGATGACTTTAGTGGGGGTGGCGAACAGGATATACAATGCAACCTACCTGCATATCATCTGGGAAGCCGACGACAAAAATGGTTGATATCTCTTCCACCTGAGTAGGGTTGGTGACAGTCCCACTAACGGAGTGCATGGGAACAGTGGAGGAGGATGGCAAATGAGGACCGTAAGGTGTCTGCGACTGCATGTGCGCCAACCCGTTCAAATACGAGGCTTGGGGGTACTGCTGTGGTAGGGGCTGGGAAAGCGACGAGAGCATGGCCGACGAGTGGAGAGCTGACCCAGAGACAGAGTCACCCATGGTCCCGTCCCCATCGAGGAATGGGTGTTCGGGGCGGTGGTCGTAAGATAAGCCGGATCGAATGCCACCGAATATATCAAAATGGGATTGGGAGGGGTGATGCGCGTCAACCTGCTGTGATGGTGATAAGAACAGCTCCGAGTTTGTCGGTGAGAATGCCGACGTGTAGTTGTTCATGGGGACCGAAGACGTGTTGCGGGACTCGCCATTGAAATAGCCAAAAGGAATGGTGCGATCGGAGGTAAAGCTGTTCGCCTTTGCAAGCTGCTTCCGAGAGTTGGGTTCTGCAGAAGCGAAGTCGGTGGGTAAATGCGAGGTGTTGTACACGGAATTATGGGCAGAAGTTGGTAGGGAGTGGAGAAAAGGGTCCTTTATGTGGGGAGATTGTTCGTTATTTTGGAGCATGTTGGGGGAGTCAGAGCGAGTATTGGAAGGCATATTGAGGTGGAAGGGAACTGTTGGGGACCCCTTGGATGACGAGATTGAGCAAGGTCCTACTGCTTCTGAGTCAGATGAGGAGACTGGTTCTGCGTCCGCTTGAGCGTCCAAGCTGTCGAGGAGGGATCGATTGATGAAGTCCTCGTCTGCACGAGAATGGGTGGAGGAAGACAGAGTAGAATCCAGGGTGGGCAATGAGGGTATTCGGAAGGGGGGAACGGTGGTTTGAACAGTCCGAGGGATCAGAACATCAACAGGCTGGATACTGTGAGGGGAATGAGCGACGAGGGGCGGTGGAGAGGGATCGGTCGACGTACAAGATGCAAAGCTACAAGGATCGAATGACACGAAGGTTGACAACAGGGGTGCGCGCGGTACGTGTGGCAGTTGGCAAAGAGAGGAGATGCAGCGACGCCAACGATGTAGGGACGATGGTGCGCAACGTCGAGGACGATGGGCAGACACGGTTCGGCGCTGTGGCTGACGATCGAAGACAGAGATGATGGATGGAGAAGAGCGAAACGCGAGTTTACCCATTCTAGGTTCGCACGAAACGTTCCCACGCACTGATCCCACAGGACCCCGGAACTCCGTTGTCGTCACAACGGTGGCCTCGCGCGCTGGCTACGGCCGCTAGACCTCACAAGGGAACTACACACGGGCCGGGAAATGGCAAGGGTGGCCCAGCGGTGAAAACCGAGCAAAAAGTCGCCGCAAATCCGGGCAATCCGGATGGCCAGGAGTTACGGGGTCCGATGTAACCCTACGTTGGGAGTTGCAAGGCCCATTGTCTGACCGGATGGAGAGAGGAAAGCGAAAGGGATAACAGAGCTGAGGGGGTGGGCAAGAACGGAAAAGGCGGCGATGGTGGTTGGTCGCGAGCCACTCTCCAAGGCGTCCACCACGATCATCCGATAGGGATCGGGGAACCGAAGAAGCCAGAGAAGATGGATCCGCAGCCTGGGTGGATGAATACGACAGACCGAGAGAGGGACGCGGTCGCAGTCGCTGTTATCGTTCAGAACGAGGAGGACAGGATGGGAGAAGAAGGGGTGGCGACTCAATTCCATCCGGCCGTCTGGTGGGCCACGACCCTTTCACGGTGATTTCGTCGAAATAATCCTTTTTGGTGATCTCCAGCGCACAATGAACCGAACACCAATAAGTGAACAACACGTTTGCTACCAATGTATGTACTCCCGATATAACCGATGACCAAGACAATAGACGTCAACACGGTCTGTGGGGAAAGGGAGGGTCTATGAGGTTTGGTCCGCAGCAAGGCGCAGCAGGAGACTGACCACCCCAACTGGATCCTCACGTCCATCCAAACGAGCACAGAGAGCAGCGCGAATATTAGGAGAACCCATAGCACTGCTCCGGCGAATCTCTCCTTCGCTCTCTTCTTTGCGGCCTGCGCGGAATGCACCGATCGCGGGTCATAGTAAGGAAGAGTGGCTTGTTGCTGGCCTATCGGCGTCGGTCCATATCCGTGCACATGAGTCCCAGATTGCACGACAAGTGGCTGGGTGGTGGCCGATTCGGCGTACGAAGGAGGCGGTTGTGGTGGTAGTGGCGAGGGCTGCCTGACACCCTGGCCCTTGGCAATGGAAGGGTCGATAATGATTGCCATTTGGCCAGGCAGGAGTGCGGGGAAAGCTTCCTTCGATCTGAGATCGGCAACGACCGGATTTCACTTTTATTTCATCCCACCCGACACCCCGGCCTCGAGGCAGTGGTGGCGTATATAGGGTTTTTAGCGACCTGGAGGCGAACTTCCATAGGCTGGCTCATGGTATCCTAGTCAAATTTCCACACAACTATTGCCGTTGTGCCCTGCGATATCCCAGCTGGAGAGAACTGAAGCGAGGCTCTCCCAAGCACCTGGGAGAAACGGTGTGAAATATTAGCACGTTTAGATTACAACTATTCGAAACGTAGCGTAGTAACTAGTGATTTCGAAAGCCAGCTCAAGCCTCTGCACGCCCCCTCCCCTTCTCAAGGAAGTTGTTGACCAACCCCATCAGGCTACCTTTGTCCGCTTCCTCCGGTAGCCACTCGCCATTGTATACGCACAACACCTTCATCCGAGGGTGGTATTCCAGGTTGGGGAGAAGCTTAGGCGTGATGAGGAAGTACTGGCCGACGTCCGAGTTACAGGTGACGTCCACAAGTTGGTTGTGAACAAGCCGTTCTGCTCGAGCATCCATTCCTTGGTTAATCTCATCGACGAGTGAGAACGGCGATCGGGCTTGTTCCATCAGACTCATGAGATATAGAATCGTGGTGAGAGAACGTTCCTGTCGGTCACCGTTGGTATTTCAACATTTTGAATTACATCAAACAACAACGTACCCCTCCAGACTGGCGTTGTCCTGTCAACAACTGGAGTTTCTCGTGGTCGCGGAACTTGACTAGAATATCAATTGCCCATTGTCCGTAGTCTTCGTCGTGAGGGGCGATCTGAATCTCTCCGGCACAGCCGATTCCTGAGGATTACCCATAAGTGAAACAGACGGGGGTATTCGAGGAATGCGATCATACGATCGAAAGCGGCAGAAAATTTGGCCCCGATGCTGGAGACGAGGGTCTTGAGTGCGGGCTCCCAGGACATCTGTACCACCTATCAGAACACCCGTCCGGGAACTTTCCGGAGGGGAAGAACATACCCTCGCCGTCTCGATCGAACTACTGATCCTTTCCGCCCTCGCCTCTTCTTCTGCAAGGTCCTGGGACAATCGTTCGATCTAGTAAAATGGTGAACGGACAGTGGGTGAACCGACAACACAACACGCGGACCTCAGCTTGGCGTTGCTGGTACTGCTCGATGACGTTCCGATTGGTCGCAAGGTTCATCTCCAGTTCGTTCTCCACCTGCTCCAGTTCACCTTTCACTTCATCAGCGGGCATCTCGTCAAGCTTCCCCTCCTAGTGGATGCACGTTAGCGGAAGATCAAATCACCCAGAGGATGTTACTTGCGTTCTGAAGAGTTTGGAATAACCCTTGGACCTCTTCAGTAGCAGCCTCCAGCTTCTCTCTGCTCTCCACCAGTTTCTCCTTAGAGATCTGCTTAGCCGCCTGGAACTTCTTGTTCGTGTCGTTGAAAGCCCCCAAGGCTTCGTTGATCTCAGCCATCATGTCCTCAGATCTGGCGTCCAGATGTTCAGAGTCTGATTCAACCTGACAGCCTTCCAAACCGGTCTTTATCATCTCTTGTTGCTCGACCTCAAGGCGTCGCGCGATTTTCTGTGGGGGGGTTCAGTTCGAAAGTCTGGAAAGGATGGTGAGGGCGGATGCGCGTACCACAACCTCCCTCATCACAATCATCCGATCGTTAACCGCCTTCTCGAGATCCCTCCCACACTTAGCCTTTTGATCTTCCATAGATGGAGCGTTGAGTTTTTCATTGAGTTCGCTCTCTAAGTTAGCTGGTGCCGTCATGAGTAACCGCGCCGTGAAGGTGTCAGAGACATCTCTTACAAATCCGGACAGGGATGGTTGCTCTCCTTCGCTGCTCCCTCATAATATTATCTTTCCTATCTTGGAGGCCACGCTAACCGAAAGTCAGTAACGGTTGTTTCGTTGAGGAGGGCAGTGCGTACAAGTTGCTTTCCTATCGAAACCTCGTCAGCCCTGAGTTCATTCTCCCTCTCCCTGTACTTCGAGAGCGCCTCCTTTGCGACCTGAATCTGGACCTGGGTTTCCCGAACCTTATTCTGGAGATTCTCCCTTTCTGACGGATCGACTTGGGAGATATCATGAGAACCCCTGCACGTTGGAAATGCCGTCGGACCTACCGTTTGCTCTGCCCAACCATCGTGCATTGCCGTAGTCTCGAGTCGTGCTCTGCACGAGACGCTTTCCGTACTTTGATCGACTGAGGTTGTAAACAACACTCCCCGCGATGAAGTTCCCTCCACCCTTCTCCCCGATGGTTTTGATGCCTTCATTGACGTTCACGCTTCTCTCGTTCAGCGCGATTGGCTGGAGAAACTTGAGTGCCGCCTCCCTTCGAGTTGCCAAGGGGAGAACTCACGGTACGGTGCAGCCCGTTGACTTGTAAGAACCACCTCAGTTCCTCGGGACACTCGATGTAATCCAGCGCATATCCATCGAATCCGTGCACTTTCAGCTGGGAACATTTTGATCAGGAGCCGGGCAGCCTAAATGAACCTCGTGGATTACCTCCGTTGGATCTATTGGCTGGGGCGAGGGTTGTCCCTTCGGCTTGAACCAACCAATGATTCTCCCTCTCCGGCCAAGGGCTTCTGTGGTGTCGACAACAAGCTTCATCAAGAGCCTGTAGTCCTCGTCGCATTGAGCAACGAACGTCTAAAGGTTTTCCGGTGAGTGGATAGAGTTTCAATGAGCGAAACTGCGGTACCTTCATGGTGTCGTGGCTAATCAGCGCGTCGACCGCGTTTATGTAGCGCTGGTCCTTGAGGGTGATCGACAAACAAGGGGGCTCTAAAATCGGGAGTCGGAACCGCCGCTGGTTTTCTCTCAGCCAGGCAACGGTATCCGCACAATCCTGATCCATGCGCCTCAGGTTCTGGAGTTTTACGTGTGCCTCGTTGTCGAGTCGCTGAAGCCTTTCTCCCAGGTTAGTAAAGGTTTGGTTGGTTAGAGACCAGCGTACTCTCGTTGTAAACCTTCGTGCTGGCGCTGGACAGTGGCTTCGGCGTCGTAGTCCTGTCGCCTCTGATAATCCAACGCGGACAACTCAGCTTTGAGTTTCTCATGTTTCGTGCGCGCGTTGCCCTGCGGGGGTTCTCAGTAACTGATCCTCTTGCAGTTTAGACCGAACGCACCAATTCGGCGTCAAGGTTCCCTTGGTCCTCGGTCTCGAGAGGTGATTCCAGGACTTCCTTGAGTTTACTAATCTGTTTCTCAAGTTCTTGGATACGCCTCTGTCGTTCTTTCTCTGCCTTTTTGAGGTCGACGAGTCTATTAATGACTGCTTCTTGGCGGGTACACTAAGAATCCTCAGCCCCATTGGCAGTAGCAAGGGCAGAGAAAAGCGTACGATGTTTTCGTCATCCGTCTGTCGCTTACGCAGAGTGTTCATGATCTCACGGATCGACACCTTCATCCTCTTCCTCACAGTTTCCAAAGCTTTGCTACGGCTGTTGAACTCGCTAGGAATAGGAGGTCAGGAGCTTTATACACGAAACATGCACGGTTCGTACTCTTTCAATTGCAACATAGGTTGGTGCTTCCTCTTCAAAACCCTCATCTTGTCTTGGTGCCGGGATCTTTCCTCCTTTTTGTTGCGATATTCCACCATCGCAAGTTTGTACTCCACGAAGGGCAAGATGACGTCCAAAAGGTTTTTCTGTCACCAGACCGATTAGAGGTTAAGAGAACATAGACGGCAGGAATGCCTGCCTTATTCTCCAATGCTTGACGTTCTTCGAATCGTTTCACCTCCTTCTCCAGCTGGGCATTACGCTCTTTCAATGTGGCGAGCTTTTCCTTGTCACCAACAATCCTCTGCGAAGTGTGAGACGAGTGGCTAAAATCAGGGTATGCACGTACCCCTTCCAGCTCTTTCAGCTCTTTACCAGATCTGATCAGGGCCTCATGCCATGTTGTGAGGTTCTCGTTACCCGCAGCGCGCTGCGTTTCTTTCAGAAGGTTCTGTGGAGTCATGCGAGCGAATTCTGCGACACGGTCCTGAGGAAGGAAAGTACTAATCCCAGGTGAGTCAAGGAGCCGGGTAACCATGTCCCGGTCGCCTACCAGAGGTTCCCTACTTGAATATTGAGCTGTGCGATGGTAGCGTTGACATCCTTTCCAACTGCACTCTTCCCGTTAATGGTAAACGATGTGTTTCTGGTCCCCTCGATGAGGTCGCGCTTGATGACTATGTTCGGTTTCCCGGGCTGGCCCTTCAGCTCGATCTCGATGTAACCCTTTTGCTTAGTTTGTTTCACAAACGAATTCAAATCTTGACGACCAAGAACCTGGGTTACAGGTGGGGTTAACGGAGGAGTCTGGTATCTTCGAACCGACTCACGCTGGGGGGAAAGTTGAGTCCGAGGCAGATAGCGCAAGCAATGCTGCTCTTTCCCGTTCCGTTGGGACCAATTACCATGTTCAGGTGAGGACCGGGGCGGAACTCGACAAAGTCATAGGTGACAAAGTTCTTGAGTTGAATCCGCACAATCGATCCCGTCACGTATCTTTTGCGGAGATTAGATGCTGTCCGGATGGGCCAGGTATTTGCTTACTCATCCGTGTCTCGGACTAAAGTTCCAGGATGCGAAGATCCACCTGTCTCACCCTTCACCTGGTGCGAATCACCACCAGTGTTGGCACGGGCCCGCTTTCTGCCCTTGGGCGACTCCTCCGCCTCCTCTTCAGAATCGGGGGCACCGTCCGTTTGCGTGATATTTCGAGAGTTCTGCGACTCGTTAACAGCTCTCCGAGATTTCCTGAGAGCAGTAGAGTGCTGGCTCTCCTCTCCTTCAGAGTCTGAGGGTTGGACCCGACGCGGCATTAGATGATGGTGGTAATAATCACCGTGACACGGGACGCGTCTCGGCAATTTCAATGTTGCACGTGACATTGACGAGTGGATCGGGTTTAGGGCAGGTCACCTCGCATCTCCTGCGCTTGGTCGTTTCAGCCACCGCTATGCCTGGCGAACAATCCAAACGGTCGAATATCATCGATGTGTGAGTTCTCACTGGACCATTTGTTGTGGCGGAACTCCACTAATATAGCCTAGGACCTACCAAGAGCTTCACCTAATCTTAACTGGCGAGAGAGAGGGGCTCTCGAAAGAACAGGTCACCGCGATCATCGAGCCACGCGTTGCTCAACTCAAGAACATAGCGGAACCGTTCGGGAAGCCTTCGGACGCGTCCAGAAAGTCTCTGGACTCGGGTTTAGTCACTCTTGCGGATGGCACCAAATGGCCTGTGGACGAGATCGACAAGGTGGCTGCGATTGCCCTGAGCGACCATTTCCAGATCGACCAAATTCATGCCCTTGTCCTATTCCGCGCGTTCATCTACAATGAAGGCCTCCCCAACGAAGCCCTGGCGAACGAAACTGGATCCTTCACCGAACAACTCATAAAAGTCATCACTCCCTTCTACCTCTCCGAACGGACCTCCATCCTCCGGGTTCTCATCCCCTTGTTCCGCGCCAATGAGTCCGAACACGATCATGCCCGCGGCTACACTGCGATTTTTTTACCCAAAATCTCTCCGGAGGGTGACCGTACCTTCATCAAGCATGTTGTATCCGAATACCAACGGAAAACACAAGCCTCCCTACCGAATCACACGAACGGGGACCCTCGCGCTAGCTCACTTTGGGCAAAACACTGCTACGTGGAGCAGATAATTTTGCTCGAGATCATGTTTTGGGCGATGTGGAGCCGAGTAACTTGCGACGGACCCATCGTCATGCGCATATTCGAAACAGCGTACGAAACAAGGCTGGGGTCGGAACAAGCAAACTCCTCTTACCTTCTAGACGAGGAAGGGCAACAGTTGCAGCAAGACGCCGCTGCCTTGTGGATCCTGCTGACCTTAGAGGTGCTGGAACTGGAAAGAGTTGGGGACAGTCTCGATATCACCCTCAGTCCCAACGAAACCTCCATCTATGTCGCATACCCAGAGGCTCTGCAGAGAATCCACGAACTTGTTATGTCGCAAGGAGACCGGCAGTTCGGTTGTACCTATCTCGCTTGGGCATTCGTGTTGTCGCGCCTACAAGCGGCTGCAAACGAATTAGGAGGACCCCCAGAAAACTATCGAACCTTCTTCCAAACGGTTGCCCAAACTGCGGGTTTACGGGACAAAGCCCCCCTTCCCCTCCCTCAGCTCATGGTACAACGGTGCTTCGATCCTGACGCGAATGTCATCGACCTCTTCCATTCACTATTAACACAATCACCACTACTCGTCACGGGACTGCACTTGCGACGGGGGTCGGCTCTCACGGAATCAAATACCGTCGCGTTTCGGTCGGTGATGAAAGGTTTGTCCCCAGCCGTCTCTTTCAGTTTCTTTTCTCACTCCCGGCAGGGCTCCTCATGTCCTTGGTCGACCTGATACCTGTGGAGATGGTACCGGGTTTTGAGGCGCTGGTTGAAGTTTGGATCGCACTGTTTGGTAGGGCCGAACCAGCATCCATTGAGGGTATATGCCAGCAATTTTGGGAACACGATTCATCCGAGGGAATCACTCGTCGCGCGATCTTTGATGTTGCCAGAACGCGCTTCCCAATACAACCCCGACATCTCCTTCGTTTGGCCCGTTCGATGAGCGCGGCAGGGTTCCTCGATACCGACCCTCTCTCTGCATCTGCGCTCCCCCCAGAGGGGCGCCCGTCAAACGACCTGCGCAGGGATTGTGCTTTCCGCGTTTTCCAGTACTTGGACAACCTCAACACGTACACCCAACTCATACCAGCCTCGCTTTGTTCCGGACCCCACGCCATCGTTGACCGTTTCTCCGAGCGAGACAACTCTTCTTATGGTGTCTCCTACGCAAACCTCCACCCCATCAAACTCCCAGGCGGGTCCGTACTCCCCGCGCGCTCCGTAGGTCGGGTTATCAGCGGCGACACAGCAGAGTTCGTGGTGGTCATTTGGGACCACTCACATTCAGGCTGGAAGTTGATTTTGGAACTCCTTACGGACTACACAAATCGTCGCTGCAACTACTATGGGATCGGGGGATCGCTTTCTACTCACAAGCATCGCTCACCCCAGGTGACCACGATGAGGCTCCAGGAAATCGGTCTCGAACAGAATGTAACTTCAGACGAGCTGGTCGTGCTCGACGTGCTCGACCTCCTCCGGAGTATCTTGGCAGACAACCCACCCCTCGCCAAGGTGCTGTTGGAATCACTCGAGTCCGGAGAAACTGTCGTCTCGCACACGGACAACGACCCCCCACCCGATCTCGTACAATTGACAACCATGATCCTAGAGGAAGCGTTGTCGAGGTCGAGTAATGCCCGGTCCCAAACCAGGATTCAGCTTATTGCGTCGTCGTTGAGTGTCCTTGCCAGTCTACTTTCCATACGGGAGTATTCTCTACGAGTTTGGTTGTACCTCCGGTCCTCTTCCTCCATCTTCAGTTCTGACCGTGCAGTCGGCCTTGTGTCCTCAGTCCTTGCATCGGAACGCGCCGTAGGGCACTACACGATGACCCTCTCCATGCTCCACCTCGTGCAGCAGCTCTTCTACGAAGCATCGTCCGCCGTACTCGCCGATGATGCCAAAGTCGTACAGCTCAAGGAGGATGTTCTGGTGAGGGCCGCTAGGTTCGTCCATGCGCAAGTTTGGGTGGAACACACAGGCTGGAAGTACGCTCGAGTCGGGGATCGGTTCGAGATAGGACGGCGCGTCACAGCATTCTACTCCACGGTTCTTACCAACTCTCCTCCTACCCTGAAGGACCGACCTTTCGCACCACTCAGCCAAGCCGTTATTGAGGCGTTCCTCACGAAAGCTTCCATGTCGACGATTCACCCCCTCGTCTCTTCCCTCACAACCGCCGGAACGTTGTTCAAAACTTTCCACTCCACTCGTCGCGTCGGAGAGGTTCGTAGGGTCATGCGTTTGCTTGAGTCTCACCTCACCTTGACTCGCCTACTCCTGAACTGTAAGGAACCATCCTCCCCCGCTTACCTCCTTGAGCAGGCACTCTGTGGCAGAATCACTGGCGGAACCTCATCCAATGATCCAGGACGAACGAGGTCGGACCCCATCGATGTGTTGGCATCCTACGTAACCTCAACAAAGCTTGGCCACATCGTTCCTGTTGAGGCGATGAGAGTCCTATACTCACTCTGCACCTCCTTATCCCTCTCCGAACCCTCCCCACCCATGCTCATAGGGCACCTCTCCAACCCTGAGGCTACGGTTAATTCCTTGGTACGAATCGTCCAGAACCCATACGAAGATCTCGACCTCCGCATCTCCGTCTGGAACTTCATCTCGCTGGCGGTAGACACCGAACCCGCGTTAGCCGGTTTGCTTGTCACGGGAAAGTTCAAGACCCCATCCACCAAAGGGAAGGAGAAAGAAGGTTCTACTTCCTCAAAAACCCGTAGCGCCATCGAGGTTGCATCCATGATTATGGAGAAATGGAAGGACCTATGGGACGCGAATCCACGGATCCTTGCGTGTATCCTCAGTTTCCTGGACATAACCTGGAAGCACGGGTTCGAGCACAAAGCCACGCTGGGTGTCCTGCGCAGCGACGCCCAGTTCTGGAACAGACTTGTCTGTTGCGCGAAGGAGGAGCTCGGCCCGATCCCAGATTCCGTCACCCAGTCTTATGTTGCCGGAGAGGATGGGGAGCCCCGGTCAGACCTTCACGAGGCCGTCTCTATCCACGCATGCCGTACGATGGCTAAATCCCATGCCTTGCGAATCATTGCGTTGGATATGGAACAGTTCGGTAAGGGTTCTGACGACAAACCTGCCGAGAAACTCCAGAGCTATCTTGCAATTGAGCCCGTTTTCAAGGCAGAGGAAGAGCTGAACGACTACGTTCTCGAAGCCGCGGCTACGCCATACCACCCCCAGCTTTTCGACGATTTGACGGAGACTGCTCGTTCAACAATTCCATCCCTTGTCCTTGACCACCTCCGCATCCAGGTCCCTGATAGTGAGCGGGAATTCGGAGACGACTTTACTTTTTCGCGGAAGCTCCTCAGATCGCGGTTGCAGCTCGATGATGATGAGCGGATCATGGATTTCAAGCTCACCTCGATGAACCTCAACCTCTCCCTCACCCACGCGCAATCAGCCCTCACATCCTCGTGGCGTTACCTCCTCCTCCAGGCTGTCCCCTTCCTGCGTGCGGCTTCGAGCATTCGTCCCAATGTGTTGTCTCTTGTTGCTTCGATATCCGAAGCAATCGCGTCAGAGAAGCGCTCCGGAGAGATGATGGCCACCATCTACGAGGAACGTTTGAGCCTCCTCCTAGCTCTGTTGGAGCTGGTATGGTTCTCGCCGGACGACACCAAGGCGGAAGTCCAATCCTTCATTTCGCTCGTCGGCAACGTTCGTGGCATCATCCTCAGCGAGACGCAACCGCCGGCCAAGTCGTTCCTCGGACGTCTTCCCACCCCTTTCCACCGCACTCTCCTCCAGATCATGTACTTCTGCACCCGCCACTCAAGGTCGCTCTACCGACGGGGGAAAACGCTCTCTGCAGAACAGCGGCTCAACGTTGGTGCTTTCCTCGACTCCTCGCTGAATCTAGTCGCCGACGCCCTCCGCGTGTGCTTCGAGTCCGCGCTGACGCGGTTCGATCTAGACTTAGACCAGGATCTGGAGTTCCTCGTTGCTGTCTTTGAACAGTGCACGCGACTTGACGTGAACCTTTCCTCGACGATGTGGTTGACCAAGTGCCAGGAAACCAACGTAATCGGGGCGAGCTTACGCCTTTTCACGCGGACAGATCTGGTTGGGGTATCCGACCTCCCCCTCCTCCGGACCCGGAGACACCCGTTGTACTCGTCGCACATCCTCACCTTCCACATGGCGCTTGCCAGCATTCCCTCCGCTGCCGAGCGACTGGCGAGCGAGGGGTTGTTGTTGGCATACGGAGAAAACACGATTAGCAATGCCATCCGGTCTGGTTCGATCGACGTCACCATCCCTGAACTCCCAGGAGACAGGAGTCCAGCTCACAAGGCGTACTGCTCGATGTTAGCTGTTGTATCTGGGGTCACCTCGGCTTTGGGACGGCAAACCCATTTTGATAACGAGGTCAGCGGCTTTGTGCAGCTATACGGGGACCAACTTTCACGGGCTTTGTCATGGAGTATTGGTGATCCGTTGACGCTACCTTTCCTCGAGGAGCTGGAACAGGTTGTGAATCTCTTCGCTGCGATTGCCAGGAACCTGCCTTTGGTGACACGACCGAGCGAAAGTGTGACAAGGATCCTTAGGGTGTTCACGACCCACGCGTTAACCCTGCTCCAACATCTCAACTATGCCTTGACGCACCCGAACCACCTCGCGAGTCTCCTCGAGCCCGTCACTGCAGCGGAGAGAGAGCTGATCGAGAAGGACAGGAGGTCTTCCTTCCAATCAAGCTCTGAGATCATTGATCCCATGAAACGGCCATTCCTCACGCGTCTCATTCATCGGTTGTTCAAACTCACCAACGGGATTATTGGGGCGTTGACGGATATCAGTGGGGCAGAAAGGGTCCTGATCGGCGAGCAACAAGATTGGCTGCTGCACGAAGCTCTTGTGGTTCCTGTGAGGATATTTATTCCCTCTACCCTCAACAACGCTAACACTCGCTCACTCTGTTCACCCAGCATTCAAAGGTGGTGGTTGGGGAACCCGCCTCTCTGGGGACTTTGTTTGAGCTCGGGAACTGTGCGCTGGACATCCTGCGCCTTTTGATCGACCGCCCTCCGGGTCAGACAATCACCCCTGTGGCCGCCAAAGCCACCACGGGGTACGAAAAACCCCTGGACGTCCGGGAAGCAGTTTCGGCCACGAAGCAGACGTTGGAAACCGCCTTGACGTACGCGTTAACTCAAATGGCGATGTGGCTATCGAAACCAGAGTTCGACGCCAAGTCTGGAGGTTTCGGAAGTGCGGACATGGATACGGATGAGCCTCTACCAGAACAGAAGGGTTTGGAGAGCCTGAGTGGGAAGGAGCGGAGGGGTCAAAGGAGGGCGACGGTGTCTATGGCGGACCGATTGAGGAGAGGCATGACTGGGGAGATGGCGACGGATTTGCAAACCTTGTTGGAGAAGACGAAACCGGTTATAGAGAGCGGTCAGAAATTGGTGGGAGGAGATGATGTCGACATTATGGGCATCCTTTCACACTTCCTGAAGGAGCACGTCCTTGCGTCATGATTTCTGTAGCTGGATACGATACTGATGCCCTGTAAACGTAGTAGCACCTCGTCTGCATATATTAGTTGTCCTCATCTTCATCGCCCTCCTGTTCGGGATCCTCTCCGAGGCCCAGGTCCCAGTCCCTCCGAACAAGTCGTTCGATGTGCTCGTGGACAAAAACACCTGAATACCCTAATGGATTACCAACGTGACGTCTAAGAATGGGATTTGGAGCCTCACCAAGGGCGACCAACGCTGATCCGTCAAGCATCTTATACATGTCTTTGACAAGATCCGCTCCCTGCCGCCCGCTCCGTTTTGACGTCTGTGGCGTTGCAGAGGACGGGGAGGTAGTGTCCGTACCGCTGTCATCAGGCTCCTCGCTGGAGACAGAATCCACCGTCGACTGAGAACTGGACCTGCTTCCTGGATCGGCACTCATCTTCGCCCTCTTCTTTTGGCGAGCGATCCTCGAAGCATCAATGAGCTGGCCCTTTTCAGAGTAGTATGTTGCAGCGAAATGATGTAGACACTTCAGTAGATCCTGTTCCGCCAGAGTGTCAGTTGTGCACCAAGCGCAGGGAAACACCAGACATACGGAAGAGGGAAGCAACGAGTCGTTGGAGGCCGGAGTAGTTCCGACCCCACGTTCACCACCAAGAATGAAATCAAAGTCCTGGTAGAACTGGGCCCGTTTTATCGTCCGCGGGTCTTTCTTTTGGCGCTTTTGCTTTCTACCCTCCCCCTCGGACTCAACCTCCCCTGCAAGAGAATCGGTGGAGCTAGACTGGCTTTCAGGTGGCTGGGACTCGTCGGTTTCGATATCGAATTCCTCCTGAGGTTCTCCATCGTCTGGTATGGCTGCACGTTTGCGTTTCTTCACATTTCCAGCTCCTCCGGCGTTGACGGCGATCCGGTTTCCCCGAAGGTCCCGAGTCGCGTACCTTGACTCTCGAGTAGTGACCCTGGTACCGTCAGGGTGAACTCGGAGTGCAGCTCGGTCGTGTATGGTTGTACTCCTCTTTTGAGGACCACTACCCATGATGCATGATGGTGTGGGTTCTGAAGTTTGAAAGGGTGATCGGGGGGCCCGCGTCATTTAGCGATAATGAACGCCCGCCCGGTGGGCTCTCCCCCATAGCGTGTTTCAAAGACTACATGACTATAGAACGAACAGAATGTGTGCACAGTCTCGTACATGATGTCCGGGAGCTACAGTAATACCAGGCGGGTCGTCACACTGCCGCGACGAGAGCGTCCCTGCTACTATGATAAATTAGCGGTCCTTATCAAACCCGCCGACTGGCATTGGCATGGTAGTTCTTCGTATATTTAGTCTGTTGCTGCCCGTCCCAGCCGTATTAGAAGGGCTTGATACCCGCCGCGGGGGTGGGGCCAGCTGGAAGCCTGGAGATAACATGTCCGATGGATGGCGAGGGATGCCCGGAGATGGAGGGAGGTCGTTCAGAGTCCTCATATACGGCGACGGTGGCCCATCAGGGTGGAGGGAAGGTGACCTAAGAGGGGGCGCGATTATTCCTTCTGAGGAACTTCGGCTCGTTGCTGGTCGCATACGTGGAAGGTGATCCAGGGGTAATGTGTCAACGAGGGTTTTGAAGAGAGAGCCACGGGGTTGGGGGTGATTTGGTATGGGGGGGCTGGATGGGGTGCCTGGAACGCCAGCAAGGCCTATGAAAGTTTCGGCATTTAATGATCGCGTCTCCAACACAACACAAAGCTCGCTTACCACTCGCGGTGGGAAGAGTGTTTTCTCCCGCACTCAAACTCAGGAACAAGAACAAGGGGGCGAGCCAAACGCACACTGCAAAAAACGTCGCGATTTCCGAGAATCCTGGGGCGCCTGAGTTTGGACCACGGTACATCCGACCTCTAACACTTCGAGCCTGCGAGGTGAGCCTCGAAAAGTAAAAGAACCACATGAAGTGGTCTGCAACGACCAGGATGCAGGACGAAATGAAAGTGAGGGATGACAGTGAGACCAGGGGCCAGGCCGGGGTGAAGTTTTGGAGATAGACGATGTGACAGGTGATTGAGAAGACCAGGTGAGCCAGGGGCAGCGAATCGAAGAAATACAGGAGGATATGGATTGCTATAATGGCCTAGAAACAGTGTAAACCGGATGATTGACCATGTGAACAAGGAACTCACGTATATCCCTCGTTGACCCCAAGCCTTGCCTGCCCTCGAATGCTCCTCTATCAGCTCTGATATCCAGAGCAGCCCACTTGCTGCACGTGTCGATCAGTCTTCAGCTGGGTGTGGGGATTGGAGGCTCCCACCAAGAGAAAGTATGATAAAAGCCAGTGCCGCTAGCATCGCGACATAACTAACACAGATGAGTGAGGAGCGAATCTCGAACAAGAGTGCAGAAGACTGACCTGAGGTTGTGGAGGAGACCCATGGCGGTGTTAGGGTGTACGTGGGAGTGCGCGATCACGTTCTGGCGATCCGTTTCCTCACCTCCGTCTCTTGGCTGCGCACATACGCGGAGAATGCACCTCTACCTGGGAGATAACCCCCGGACCCTCTATCTTGCGACTGGCCAACACGATGAAAAACGTGGACGACCGCAGCGGGTTTTGGTCTTCCGAGTCGCCCCTTCCAACCCCTCTCAGGCGGTCGTGGAATTCCTGCACAAAGATCAGGTAGATCTTTCGTCAGCCGCCCTTGCAACGAATAGGGTCATCAAGGGATGCTTAGGTCTTATTAATGTCGGCGGAGGTGAGCCAGGCGTCCTAATGAGTGATCCAGCCAGCACTAACTTGTATTCCGTTTGTGTGAAGACGCCTTCCTCGCCGTAATCACCTCCGCCACAGAGGTGGGAAATACTCGCCCTTCGGCGGACACTCCAGAATCAGTCGCTCGGATCCATGAAGTCCGCTTCTATAGCCTCACATCCTCTACCTGGGACGATGTTGCCAACTCCGAGCCAGCCTGGAACTACTCGGACACCGACATCATCACCCTCCGGGACAACTACACACAGGGTCCAAGTGCTGGGGTCCTGGAACATCCTTGCCTTCCTTTGACGAAGATTCTTTCCTCCGGCAGTTTCTACTTCGCCCTCGAACCTCAATGGGATCTCTCTACCCGATCCTCCGAGCGACTCCCCTCTCCGGGTAGTGTGGAGAAAGGTCCCGCCCATGACATTACAAACTTTGATGAACGGTTCATCTGGAATGAATACATTGTCCGGAGTCTTTTGGATTTCAGAGATAGACTAGACCCCCAAGAGAGGGATGATCTGGATCGTTGCCAGTTTATTGTTGTCCTATTTCCACGCCTCCCCCAGCGGCATGTTCATATTCCTTCCCCTAGGTGTTGGCGATACAAGGATACGTTGGAATTTTCACGATGGCGCTTTCGGCGCCTCCTACTAACGGCGCACCCGTCGTCGCTACACTTTCACTGATATCACGTCTGGGTTGGAAGCGGGCCGGCACTCGTTTCAATACCCGTGGTATCGATGACGATGGGAACACTGCAAATTTCGTCGAGGCATGCTACTTGTCTACCTGCAGTTTGCCAGGCCTCACATTTTATCCAGACAGAGACAATATTCTCAACGGATCAGCATTGCTTCAGTTATGTCCAAGTGCGCGGGAGCGTCCCTCGTTGGTGTTCCTGTTGCCTTCACGACACTTGGAGGGTCTGATCCTTTTCCTAGTGTTCTGGGAGCAACAGGGTCTACAAACATTCGGACAACGAGTCCAGATCACCAGACCAAACGCTTCCCAACCAGCTTTTGAACGTCACTTCGCGCAGATAATCGATGAATACGGCTCCGTGCATGCGATCAACCTCCTTGGGACCAAGGATGCAGAATCAACCCTCACGCACGCCTACGCGAGGCATTTACAAGCCGCGAAGTCCATATGGGGTTCGGATATCGGGATAACGCACTTCGATTTTCATAATGCCGTCCGGTTAGGCGGCCACGAGAGTGTCCTTCGGGATCTGAGGTAAAGTTTCACTCTCAAGTATGAACTTGGGTGCTGAAAGACACCCCAGGCGTATGGACATCATATCGGAAAACATCGACCGATTTGGATTCACAATGTGTGATGTATCGTCCAATGAGATCGTGATCGGTCAAAAGGGCGTTTTCAGGACCAACTGTCTAGACTGGTAAGTATCCTCCTCGTTTTGTAAGGATATCTCATAAACCGTATTTCAGCCTAGACCGAACAAACTTTGTTCAAGACATCATCTCCAGGACATCCCTCGAGCAGTACATCATTCTGATACGGCGCGAGTGGGTACATTCTGGAAGCCTATGGTCTTATCATCGCGAGTTGTGGGCGGAAAATGGAGATGCACTCTCGAAAATCTACGCTGGCACAGGGGCGCTGAACACTAGCTATACCCGGAGCGGAAAGCGGACATTGGCCGGTAGGAACAAACCGCGATCTTCACAGACTCCAACTATCGGCTGATAAGGATCATGGAGGCGTGCTTTCCGACGCAACGAAAAGCGTATCAAGAGCATACATCAACAATTTCCAGGACAAGAGCAAGCAGATTGCGATCGACATGTTCTTGGCACGTCCAGTTCACGCGTTATCGACCTTCTTACTCACTGACATCCACGCCCAGGGTAATCTCAGCGACCAACAACCCGTCACGATATTCGACCCAATCCATGACACAGTTCGGGTGGCGTTAGAACAGAGGTACCCCATTCACTGGCGAGGCAGTTCGATCCTACGGCTCACCACGCTGATGGGCAATAGACGAACGGAATACTCCTCACCAAAACATTGTACGATTTTTACGGGTACCTGGAATCTCAATGGCAAGGTGAGTGCCCCCACTAGGGTGCGTTTTTCTATCTCACTCTGGGACCAATCAGCCACCATCCACGGAGTCACTGATGCCTTGGTTATTTCCACGCCCTGGTACGCCCCACGTCATCATTTGTCACCGACTCATTGACGAAAAGCATCTGTAGATTTGGAGTTTGTACTAATTTGACCTCACCGATATACACTCGAACTGACGGAGCCCAGACCGGATGTGTTTGTTTTGGGATTCCAGGAGATCGTCCCCCTCACCGCGCAACAAATAGTTCAAACAGATCCCGAGAAAAGGTCCGCCTACGAGCGGTCCGCCTCTATTCTTACTCACCTTTTGTCACGACAGGCGGGTGTGGGAGACGAGGCTCATGGATGTATTCGACCGTCGGGGGAACAAAACTTGTGACTACGTACTACTCAGAAGTGAACAGGTCGGGGTCTGCCCTGGCTCATTTTATGCGGGGATTGACTGTACCTCCAGCTTGTGGGAACTGCCTTGATGATTTTTGTCAGGTCGGAGTTGACCTCTGTCATCCGGAATGTGGAAGGAACAACCCGGAAGGTGCGTTTGATGCTGGGAACATTTATTCTTCGTATTGACCCATCTTTATCACTCGTAGACGGGGATGCGAGGGATGTCAGGGAACAAAGGGGCCGTAGCCATCCGCTTCGAGTATCATGACACGAATTTCTGTTTCATCACGGCTCACCTCGCAGCTGGACATTCGAACGTGGAAGAACGGAATTCTGACTACCGAACGATCGTGACCCAGCTCCGTTTCCAGAAGGGCAAGAGTATCGGGAGTCACCAGTAAGCCGCCCCCTCTCCCCCGTCCTGCACGTTGAGTAACCGGTGTGCCATAAGGAACGTGGTCTGGTTGGCAGACACCAACTACCGTGTAGACATCGAGAACGACGCGGCTCGTTCGTTGGCGCAACGTGACGAGTTCGACGCGCTCCTTGCTGCGGACCAGGTTCGAATTTTGCCATCCAGGAGAGCGTGGCTCTAACTCTTCTCCAGCTGAGGCAGGCTATGGACGCCGGTGTTGCGTTTGATGGATATCAAGAAGGGCCGCTTCTGTTCCGCCCCACCTACCGGTACGACATTGGTACTGACACTTACGATACGAGCGAGAAGATGCGCATTCCGGCTTGGACAGGTGCGTCTTGGCGTACCCCGTACCTCACAAAACAACACCAACGCCGAACCACCAATTCAGATCGTATCCTATACCAGGGGTCTCTGGATCTTGCCGTGTACAATCGCGCGGAGCTGAAAAGTTCAGACCACAGACCGGTGTTCGCATTGTTCAGAACGATGGTGTGGATCGTGGATCGAGCTAAACGGGAGGCGTTGGCGAGGTTGCTTTTGGAGAACGTTACATCGACCTCTACTGATGAGAAGTTGGATGAGAAACTGGCGGCTTTGACTCTGCATCCGCCGATTAACGACCGTGCGTGTGCACTTGAATTCCGTCTTGGGGTTATCGGATCTGATAGATTATCCAGTGCCGCCGCCCAGCTCAGAAGATCACGCATGGTGGGATCACCCAGGTACGTACTGGTTTCTCACCTACCGAATTTCCACCGAGCCCTCAAACACCGATTCGATAGGTCATCCAAACGGTGTCTTCATCGTCACCGAAGCGGAAGAGGCACGGTATCGGTCGGCAAACCCATTCGACTCACCAACAGACTCCCCGTTATCGTCTTCCCCTTCGTTATCCGACGAAGAGCTGTACACCGCGGCTCTGCAGGACCCGCTAACCCCTGCCCAGGTGACTATCCCTGCGATCGTGAGGAAACCGCCTCCATTACCCTCGCGAGCGAACAAGCCTTCGTAAGGTTTATTGAATATGTTGGAGGGGATTGATGATATGACGTGTACGACGCTTCATGTACTCAGCTGATGATCTTGACGATATTCCATCCCCATCGCATCGTGTGCGGCTGGCTGCCGCCCACTTGATAGACGGGATGGTTCATTTCTGATGCGCGTGGGGCCTACATACTCTCATTCAACACTCAAAAAGTTCAAACGTTTACCAGCCCCGACAGTGAATCTGCTGAGGCTCATCGAACGGCTCGCGCATTTCCCCATCTCCCACCCGCGCAATCGTCGCTTCCCGCGGATTTTTCAAGCATGCAAGTTCCCGGCCACCGACCGCTCCGTGATGACGCGTCAAATTCCCCGAGGGATTCGATTGTGACCTGGTGTGTGCGTATGTAAGTCGCCGATGTTCCTGCCAAGGAGTTAAAGCGCGTTGAAACCCTCCACCAGACTGGCACCCCTGATGACATAGTGGTGTGATACCCCAGACTCGTGTCGGTGGGCCTTGAGAGGTTTGTGAGCCTCCCGAACGCGCCCTTTCCCCCCATGTTTTAAAACCCAGGAGACCCAGCCTGGGTTTTTCCTCAGCCTCGAGCCCCCCAGTGCGTTCTGAGATGAAGCTCGCGTATTTTCTGACTTCTGCCATCGTCTCCGCTGTTTCCGTGGTCGGTCAGACTGCGTGCAGTGCGACAGGGCGTTCACCAGCTATACGGACTTGGTGTTTATTCTGGGAACCCCCCTCCAGTCCCTATCTACGTCAAGGACGTACTCACGGTCCCTCATACCAGATACGTCATTTTATCCGTGGGTTTTCGTCCAAAACATCTCCCTAAGAAAGAAATAAAGTGATGGGGGGGAGTGTATAGGCATGTACAACCACGCCGTGCTCCACGTCCGAGACGTACATGACTTTGGTCAGCGGAAAGCTCGGACCTTGGGTCCTGGGAAACGCGTTCTTGCAGACCGTCTCTTTACCTGTGGTTGATGGAGCTTCTCCTCCACTCATTTTCCAGAACCCTCTTCCTCCTGGGTCCCTTCGTATTGTGGTGTGGTGAGTCGTTTTGTTCAGGATCCCCAGTTTTCTGACGAAAAAGAAATGCGTAGCCGAACCCGACGCCTGGGGGCAACCCTGTGAACGGCTACACTGATAGGTGGTCTATCTGCCAGAACACCACTGCGAGTGGTAGGACGGATTTGGTGTACAACGCTGTTGCCAACCCGTGTGGGGCGTGTTTGACCAACTGTAACCACGTGACTGTGGAGATCTATAACTGCCCTTAAATACCGGTAGTTCGTTGAAAAGTAGCTACGAGAGGGTCCCTGGCCGGATGAAATATTATGAAGGACGTCCGTGTCAAGGTCAAAAGTTCAATCGGCTTGTCACGTGGGACGGTTATGCGTATCCGAGTCACGGGCCGGGGACAGCAGAGTGGCGAAGAGGGAAATCGTTTCTGTCAGCCTTTGCACCGCATCCGACCTTCACCTCTGCATCTACCACCCTCACTCGCCGTCCGACAACTCGAAACAGTCTCGCACTATGCTGATCAAAGTCAAGGTGGGTACCCCTCTGAGCCGCGCCCTTGGTCAACTCCCTATCAAGCGGTGCTGGTGCTTGACCAAGGATCCCTAAGACACGACGTTCTGATTCACTGTTCGCCCACGTAGACCCTTACTGGCAAAGAAGTGCGTGTTGTCTGATGTGCATCCGGGCGACCGGGCGTAGCTTTCATTTGCGCGATACGCCCGCGATGGATGGAGGGCTGGAACGAGGACTGACTTGTGCAACGTGTTTCATAGATCGAGCTGGACATCGATCCAGAGGATAAGGTACGCAGGTTTACGTGTCTATCTGATACGTGGATGTATCTTGAATACTTTCCTGCCCCTCCGCTGGGATCTAGATCACCAGGATCAAGGAGAGAGTCGAGGAGCAGTCGGGTGTTCCTCCACAACAGCAGAGGTTGATCTTTGGCGGTAGGCAAATGTGAGTGTACGCGTTAGGACCGTATGGTGTGGGGCTGACGGTCGGGTGTTATAGGCAGGACGACAAGTCAGCACGCGAGTTCAACATCACCGCCGGCGCAGTTCTGCACCTCGTTCTCGCACTTCGTGGAGGGGCGCTCTTGTGACTCTAGCTTCTTTTTTACCGCACGCGCCGGGGATGCCATAGAAGATGCGGTTGGAGTATTACACTTTGCATTACAAGTCATCTCTCGAAGAGTGCCATTCCGAATTTCCAGTATTCAATCCAAAGGTATATCTGAACTTTCGGTCGACCCCACGGTGTCTGCCCCGGGTAACAACCAGCGGAAGGTTACACTCAGCCTGAGTTGTCTGTCATGCCAGGTTGACTTTTCCCCGAGTTCGTCTTGGACGAGATCCAAACGACGCGAGGGTATCCCGTGTGTCCACTTATATCTCGCATCGCCTACAAACGCGACAACACTTCGCGGGGGGAGATACAGGTTGGTATACTGAGGATCGTTGTGCGATAGCAGATCGTGATGCTGACCGCGATCGGACTTGCGAAACCTCATGACGCAGCCGCTGATAAAGCTAACGCCCACGATGCCATCGTCGTAGCGGTCGAGCAAATCAACATGATCAGATATGCCCTCGCCGGGGTGATAAAGGTTGATTATCGCTTGTCGAGATCTCCTGGCATTCGGCTCAGGTGGACCCGGTGGGTTGGCGATATTTTTGGGGTCTTGGGGGGACCCTGAAGAGAAGAGGACGTTCCAGGTTGTGACGTCCAATGCTGGGGGTGCCAACGCTTCTGAGACGTAAGCGAGGAGGCTGGTGAGGCATGGGAGCCAGGCGGGTGCAGTGGAATGAGTTGGTGGCGTCCGCTGGGCCACACCGTCCGTGCGGTTGAATAGCATTATTTGATTAACGTCGTTGAAGGAGCAGGTGTCCAAGAACGAGTCGAGTGCTTGGTTGTGGCTGCTGGACGGGTGATTGAGGAACCAGGCGGTTAGGCAGTCGGTGACCACTTGGCACTCGAGATCTTTGGGGACGGCGATGGACGGCCAGTGGAAGAGGAGACCTGGGACAAAGTTTGGGGATCCGGGTCGTGGTGGAAGACGCCGTGCAGGGTCTTGTGTCCACACGGTCGCCTTGCGGTCCGTCTCCTCATCGAAGAGAGAATCTGGCTCGGAGTGGTCGTCTCCTCCCTCCAGCCCATCGCCGCCACCGGTCCACTCGGCGGGTCCGGAGTCCATTGCCTTTTCTGGCGAATTTTCGGGTCGCAGCGTGGTTTGGTTCCGGGTCGTTTCTCACAGCTGCTCGTCGTCGGGACTCGGGGGTATTTTCGCTCTGGTGGGTGCGGTGGGGGCAACGGGGACAATAGGGCGGCGTCTTGATGTCAAGGTGTCTGATTTTCGTCATTTCATTTCTACACACGACGTAACACGAGACCAATGGATAGACGTTTGAGACTAGAGTCCATAGGGAAAGAAAGAAAGAAAGAAAGAAAAAAAAAGAAATCCGGGCAGCCACTCCTCCTCCTGGCTCTCCCGCCTCGTCCACCCGCCGTCTGCTGCCTTTGCCTGAGTCGTCGTCGAGGCCCAGGACGGCGGCGGTTACGTATCGGGCCGAGTTGCCTGGCAGAGGGCGTCGTCGGGCTATGACCGCCATTGTTCGGAAATGATTTCGCCTTGAGGCTTGATACCTTTATTGGGTACAAATCTAAACCGTCCTCGTTGTACCAACACGCCTTCGTCTTTGATCTCACCTCTCCCCCTCCCCCCCACAGCCGTTCTCTCGTCCACCGGCGACGAACACGTTGATCTCGCGAGGATATCAGGTGACGCCTCTTTCGCTAAAACCGTCTTTTCCGTCCACCCAGTCTCCCATCTCATCCTCGTCCTAATGCCCGCCCAGCTCTCCCAGCGAACAGTGAAGAAAGTCCCGCTCAGTCCTTCCCTCGGTAAACCTCCCCCTACTCAAGGTACGTCTGCGACCCAAGATCACCTCAGCGCTTCGGGAACTTGATCCAAAGGTCCGAGTCCCCGAACCAGAGCGAATGGCCTCCTCATCCTCCTCCTTTTCTCCTCCCAGAGTTCTCATCCCTGCCCCCCGCCCTTTCTACAGGTCACAACGGCTCCCCCAGAGAGTCCACCCCGTCACCCTCATTATCGGTCAGGGAGAGGCAGAAACATCATCTGGCAATGATCCAACAAAGCTACAACCAGCAGCAACCCGTCCGTCAACCCCCCAGCCCTACTTCATCCACCGGATCTCGCCAGTCACGCAGGTCCCCTCAGCCATCCCGAATATCCCCCACGACGCTGACAACCAAGATAGCGACATCATCCCCCCACGATGGCCGCGATCGTGAACGTGTCGAGACTCTTCCGGATCGCCGTCCCAGCCCAGGTATTCACTCCCTTAGCCAGCCTAATATCCATCACATGCCTCCCCCTCCACAGCATTCACTTAATCAGCCGAATATCCACCCTCCCGCTCATTATCCTCCTCATCGACCCATACCCCGTGGCCCAGTTCCCCAGTTCCTCGCTCAGTTCCAACCAGTCGAGGATGGGTACCAGACGACAGAGGAGAACTGGAAGTTGACAGAGGAAATCATGGCTGACATGGAACAAAGCCAATTAGGCGGTACGTACGGCATGGCGTACGCCGGTGGCGCCCAGTCTGGCCCCATCTCCGCCCCAAAAGACATGCCCATCCAAAGGCTCGTCAGAAACAACCCGGAGAGAGTGAGCCCCAAAGAGTTCATCGAGAATGCGCAGACCGGTGCCAATACCAGAAAACCCCGGGATCGAACTTCTCAGTCCTCGATTCCCCCTATTCCCTCCAGTGGTGGTTCCCCGCATTCTCGAACGCCCGAGCACCGCCGATCCCCTTCGTATCCCTTGAGGAGCGATTCCCCCCAATCGTTCTCCCACCATGACTATTCCCTGGCTCGGGTTCCCACCCCTTCCGGTCTGCGAAAAGTTGAGACGATCTCGCCTCCCTCCAACGCGACCAAGTTATCCAATTCCACCCCTCCCTTACACTCCATGAAAGCCAAAAGTCCGGACAGGTCTCTACCGTTACAGGAAGAGCCCGAGGACCACCATGACGATTTTGACCTCATGCACCACGGTTCCCCCACCCCTTCTTCGGACGTTTACCCTGAAGGTCGGCCTGGTTACGATTTGGGGGCCCGAGGTGGGCGCGATAGCGCCGGCCGAAGGCTCGAGGACGATGACTCTGCGACGCTCAACGAGGACTTGAGCGATGAGGATGAGGATCAGGTCGCAAAGTCTGGACAACGGGATGAATCCTCTTCGTCTGGTTTCACGCCGCGCTCTCCCTCGGTGGCATTACCCGAACCGAACCAACGGCCTGATTATCATCAGGCGACGCTCAGATCCCGCCCACGAGGCGGTGTCACTGATCAACTCAACATGCGTGGAGTCGAGCAGATATTCGACCAGGCTGTTGACAATAAGCCAAGGGCGGCCACTAATCAAACGACAACTCCCACGACACCCACGACCACTATCAACGCTCGCATCCCCCCCGCCGTGCCACCCCAAACCAAGGACAATAAGCCGGTCCCCCAACAAATCCAGGATCACCAAGGACAACGTGGGAACGTGGGTCAAAACCAGGCTCAAAATCCCCAGAGACCTCATGTTACCACACAACCGTTCTATCCCCACCACCTGTATCCAGAAGATTTCTACGATCCTACTGCTGCCTACCTTCAAAGTTACCTTTCTTCACCTGGTAATCGCCCTCATGCCCCCATTCCCCCCACACCTCACAGTCAAACCACGGCTCCCTCCCCTTCCCCTCATATACATTTAGCTTCCGGAGGGTACGACCTCGAACCACACAGGAGTGTCGGCTCACCCTACCCGTTCCCGTTCAATCATGTTCACAGGAACGCCTACACTGCCGCGAGGACGCCTTCCATTGCTTATGATCCTAATGATCCTAACGTGGTTCGGGAACAGATGGCCCTGCAAATGCAGATGTACGCGCTCAACAATGCTGCCGCTTCATCCGCGGATTCCAGCTTTTCGCCCTCTTCCACCCCATTCCCTCACCATGCTTATAACCCATGGGCATTTGTACCGACCATGCGTGGGTACCCTGGATTTGGATTAGGTCATGGTGTAGGCAGAGGAGGCGACTCGACGATGAGCCTGAGAAGCAGTCCGAGCCATGAGCCCGTTCAACTCCCCCTTCCACCTTCGATGGCCAAAGGTCCGCAGAGTAGGTTAAGGAAGAGGGAAAGGTCTGTGAACCTCAAGGCTGTCCAGGAGAGGTTGATGAACGGTGGAAGATCAAGGAGCAAGCTTGTTCCTCCCAGAGTTGATTCGACCCAACCCAGGGACACGAGCCCAGAGATGTCGGACGCTGGTGAGGAGACCGCCGGTGAGGAGGTTCACACACACGTCGAGGGTGATACGGACAAGTGGGACGCCAACGGTGTGAATGGGGTCGGGAAAGAGGTAGAAGTGAAGGATGTAACGGACGCAGTCCAGGAGATCGTAGGGGATGACGGTGCCGATGGCGATTGGATTGATGAAGATGAGGAAGACGATAATAATGACCTGTTAGATCTCCTCTATCATCCCTCTTATGTGAGGGACGAGAACAAGAGGAGGAGGCGTTGGGAAAACAAGTGGGAAGCCCTCGCTGAAGCGGTACGTTTCATTTCCTGGGCTTGCGTTTCTCGAAACGACGTTGACCACCCTTCGCAGTTCCACGCGCTTGACAGACAGACGGATACGACCATGATACTCCTCGCTTCCCCACCACACACTCGGAAGCTCTACTCACTCATGTCGAGGTCGATCCGAAGGGACCCAGCCCTCCTCGGCGGTGATCCTGTTTCAAGCGTTCGAGGCTCGTTCAAGCACCTGGCCATCCAGCGAAAGGCATCTCGGGCCAATCACGGAATGTCCCTCGTTGACCGGCTTGGGCTTCGCCCAAGGTCTGGCTCGATCTCTGCGGACAGCATGGGACATTCAGACGTTGGCTCTACGGAGAGCCGCGAGGACGACTTGAAGAGGGCTTTGGACGCCGCACTCGGGAGCCTCGACGCGCTCGGTAACATCTACGAGGAGAGAGAAAACCGGTGGAGGGAAGAGATGAAGAGGTTGAACGACGACAGGAGTCGGGTCGAGATGCTCTTGTCTCAGACCTTTGGTAAATTCTCCGGTATGGGCATGGGCAGCGGGAGTGGAGGATCGACTGTCAACGGGCAGAACGAGAATTTGATCTTGGTTTAATGCGGTCTGTTGGATTTTGGTACGTGCATGAGGCATCGGAAGGTTGGGGTTGGGACGATATCAGATATACGATAGTACATACTTGTAACAGGCCATGCTAGGTAGAATGTTATGCTTCTCATTTTTGTTTCCTTCGCTTGGCACGCGAGACTTTTGAACCGAGCACGTGGCGTCTGTTGAACTCTGTCAACGATCACACCTGCCACGCTTTGAACGCGTTGCGGCCTATAGTTCAACATGGGGAATGGTAGCTCGAAGTACTCTTCACGACACTACGACTATCGTCCGTTCACTGGGCCTGTGATTCCGACGGCGTCGCAAATGACCAACGCGAATTCTTACGCATCTGGCTCCACTCCGATGTCTTACGACATGCCACGAAGGAAGAAGAGGAAATGGTACCGGTTTGGCACGGGAATCGACCGTCATAGAGGCCAAGACGTTTGGTACAGTAGCTACGTCAGTCCCAGAGGACAACAAACTCCAACTCCAAACACATACGGTCAGTCTCGTTCTTGACATTGGGGCGTTATCTCTGACCAAACACACGGTCCGGTCGGCCTGTTCACCCGATTGTAGGTGCTTACCAGAGACCTCCCGATTCACAACGTGGCCCTTCTATGCCAGTCCCGATGACGACGCAATACGGAAGCCTTCATACCCCAGACGGATACATCCCTTCGACGGTTAACCCGCCCGTCGTTCCGCAAGACGTAGTCACTCCCAGAACAGATCCGGAGCACTGGAGGAGGCCAGTACAATCACACCCGCATCAACGTCGTCCTTCACAGAGTCACTATCGGGGTCCCAGCCAGTCGCATCTGCCTGTTATTCCAGTCAATCCCTCCGTTATGATGCCTCAACCTCAACCTTTCTCTCAACCCACATCGAGCACTGAGGTTTCATCGTTTTCTTCCCCGCCGTTTAAACCGTTCAAACCGCTTCCGGTGATCGTACGGGCGAAACCCCCGACGCCTCCCCCGAAACTGCTGGACCTCCCGTCGTACAGAGACACGTTGCCGTATCTTTCTCAACCTTCGCCGACTACTAAGACCAAGGCACTCGAGATCATTCATAACAAGGGGATGACGGACGTACACCGGGCCCGCGAAGAGTGGAAGAGGCAGGATGAAGAGCGGGAGAGAGTAATCAAGGAGAAGAAGGAGGAGAGGGAGAGGCTGATCAGCGGCGCTAGCACGATAAGAGCCCCCACCATGCAAACTGTCACGGCTCTCGTTGTCGACCCGACGGCCGTCCGGCAGCCGCCCCCGCCCCCGCCTCCGAAGGAGAAGAAATCGTTGTGGGCAAAGTTGTTTAAATCTGGCAAATCGAACCACAAGAAACAGCAATTGGCCGCGAGGCAGGCCACACAAACGAATGGATCCGTCGTTATTCCAATCGATCCGCAACATGTGTTACCCTCGATACCTGGGGTTGTGATGCACATGCCAGAATCTACTGGCCATTCTTCGTCCTCAACTACAATTCACAGCCATGGTCGTAGCCCCGGTCGTAGTCCTGGTCGTAGTCCTGGACACGTCTTCCAGCCGAAGCCAACTCCAGCTGTTATCCCCACCACTCCTGGATCGAGATACGGTGGTGTGATGCCTAATGCTGTTGGGATGCCGTCACCGTATCTCTTCCGGGGACAGAGGCAGAGATCTACGACACCTGATATCTCACCACCTCCCACCGCCGCTTTCTTCTCGTTTCCCTCTCCCATCCATACGTAAGTCCCCCCACCTCAGGTCCTGGTGCGTTAAAGGTTAAAAGTCTAATGTGATATCATCATCCAGTCAAGGATAACCCCGCCATACCACGAAAATCCTATGACGACAAGCCGGGGTTGTCGTTCGGAATTGTCCGAGTTGAACAACCCTACCGGTCACCCCGAGGACGACGAATGCGCTAAGGTATATATATTGTATTTCATGCCGGACATCACGACCGTTACGAACGATGATCACCACCGCTACTCTGATACATCCCTTTCTCTTTCCCCTGCTCTCTGGTCTCGGTTCCATCTTCCGCTTGCTCTATTCCGCGCTTTCCCAAGATTCTTACGCTATCCTCTATTCCCTACGTGTTTTATGGTTGCCAAGGACCCTCCACGTGCTATGTTACAATCCTGCGATACCTTCCTCTGGTGCCCTTTCACATGCTACTGCGATTTACCTAGGCTTTTCCCCTGTGTCATTTACCTTGCGATTGCCCACTCTACTCTCACCCCCTCTGTGATACATCCTGGAGATGCGTATGTACATCTGTTTCCGCCCCGCGTCAGCTGATACGCATAGTGTTGACCGAGAGCTTTCGAGAACATCACGCATCACACTTAGACCCGAACTATGTGAGCTTATACAAGACGACGGGTACCCACTCCGGAATACCGGGCGGCTCAAATAAATCGCAGGCACGTAAATGCATACAAAGACGACTGGGGTATGTATCTGCTCATTGAAGGACTCAATCGCGCGTCATACAGTACGACTGAACATACATTCGCCAAGGCTGCCGGCATCAATAATTCATTACACGAGGGGCCGTTCCTACATAATAAGGATTCCGAGGGGGTGGGAAACCCCCCACGCTCGGTGGTTCCTGGATTCATGAATGGCAGGCCACGGAGTTACGCGGAGGGGCACTGCAGGACGGGGCACGCTGGGATTCAATTCATTGTACAATGCAGTCGTTGCGGGCCGGGTTCCCCAAGGGTTATATGCACACAAACGAGGCGCAAAATCGTCATATTTTGAGAGCATTATTTCTACAATCACCCGTAGAACCAACCCACGAAATGGGGAGGGGGAACAAGAAACCAATACCGTTGGGTCTCAATCACAACCTCCTAGAAGAGGCTGGAGAAGAAGAACCCAAGAACAGAGAGGCCCAATAGACCAGACACCTGCACGGAGCCCAAAGCCCCACTGCCCTGACCAGTGGGGGAAGGACCACCACTGCTCGTGGAGCTGGGGATGGTGGTGAAGTTCACACACTTGACGTTGGACGAAATCTGGAAGGTCGAGGAAAGGGTCAAGTCCGCGCACTATTTCATAAAGGGCGGTGATGAGCCAGGGTAATGAAACAATGAAGTGAAAGGCTCGTCTTACCTGGTAGAGGCTCCCATCAGAACCGGACTGGACAATCTGGATGGTAACGTTGGACCCATCGGTGACTCCTGGAAGCCCCAAAGCGCCGATGCTGATGGGGATACACCCCTGGGTGCCCTGCCCCTCGTAGTAGGGAACAGCGAGTTGGTCACTGCCGTTAGCGGTGTGAAAGTCCTCAAACGAGTCTGGGTTGGCGACGGTGGAGATCTGGACTCCGACTATGAAAAAAGAGGTGAGCCCGAGAGGAGTACAGACGTGCGGTGGACTAACCAGTCCAGTGCGGGTGAGAGGTGGTAAATAAGGCGAAGCCGTTGTTGAGAGGGAAGGGCACGCGGGTTCCGGTGCTGTTGTATCCACCTGGCGAGCAAACCAAGGTCAGACGAGGCTGAAATTGGGGGGTTCGTGGCCAAGGTTCACTGACCACAAAACAGGACCTGGTCTTTGGAGACGTTCGGGCCTCTCAGCGCAGGGTAAACGATGTTCATGTGGGCATTGACGGCGGAGATCGTAGCCAAAACCCCGGCCAAAACTTGGGTAGTGGAGAACCGCATACTGGTGGAAGGGAACCGAAAAGGCGAAGAGAGGGTAAGAGGGTAGGGTAAGGCCAACGAGGATATCCCACTGAAAGAAACCAGGCTTCGAGAAAAAGATTTAAAGCCGTCGCAGAAAAAATATTTTCTCCTCGATTTGTCCCTGTTTGCCACGCACGCACACCAATGTTCCTGTGTGATCAGGGCATCTCG
>Ga0307516_10000489_pt1 | contig 52655 bp, 39 predicted proteins | sample 19_EM_MG_FD_203310 | JGI IMG/M metagenome (GOLD analysis project Ga0307516, IMG submission 203310) | Populus trichocarpa ectomycorrhiza microbial communities from riparian zone in the Pacific Northwest, United States - 19_EM | ecosystem: Host-associated > Plants > Roots > Unclassified | place... | reverse complement strand
TCGGCGCTCTTGAACATGCGGTCACGCAACTTCATGGACTTGTCTCCCGTCACCGTTCGAACGCGGTGACTTGTCTTGCTCAGGCTCTGGATATTAGGTCGATTCGGGTCCAGGCCGGCTCCGGCATCAAGGCAGACGCGCTTGCGCAATCCCTGGCGGTTCGTGGTCGACGTCTGCATGGCGCCTCGGATGCACTGTCCGCAAGGCCCGCCGCGCATAATCCGCCGGCAAGGGGAGACGATGGGCGATTGGAAGGTGCAGTCTCGCTTGACCGTGCTACTGCTGGCAACGGTCGCACTTGTCGGCTTGGGCGGCACCTGGCTGCTGTATGGCTTTGGCCACGCCGTCGACGCCATCGGCACCATCTACCGCGATCGCGTCGTGCCAGTGCAGCAGCTGCACAGCATCGAGTCGGCCTATCGGCGCGAGGCGGCCGACACCCTGGCGCTGTGGCGCGGCGGGATGATCGGCCCGGCCGATACCGCGGCACGCTTCGCCGCCGAGGCCAGGGACATGGCAGGGCTGCTGCGCCTGGAAGCCGGCGAACTCAAGCCGGCTGTCGAATCCCTCGAAGGCACGCTGGACCGGCTGATCGACGTGCAGCGCGATGTGGCGCGCGACGAGGCCGAGCAGGCGCCGCGGGCTTACCGGCAGGCCGCGCTGGTTTCTGCCGGGCTGCTGATGCTGTTGCTGGCGGTCTGCATCGGGCTGGCGGCCTGGGTGATTGCCCGGCATCTGCGCGAACAACGCGCTGCCGATGCCCGCACCGCCCGCATGGAAAGCTTCTACCGCGCGTTGTCGCGCACCAATCAACTGATCATCCGCAGCCCTTCCGAACGCGTGCTGTTCGAGGAGCTGTGCCGGATCTGCGTGGAGACCGGCCATGCGCTGGTCGCGCGCATCGACCGGCTCGAGGGCACGTCGGCCACTCGCGTGGCCACCGCCGGGCCGGCGGCTGACGCCTTGTCGGGCCTGGCCGAACATTGGGACGTGACGGCACCCGATCACTCGGGCTCACTGGTGGGGCGGGTGCTGGGCAGCGGTGGCGAAGCGATCTCGAACGACTACCAGGCCGACCCGCGCTCCCTTGCCTATCAGGCCGTCGCCCAGCGAGGCGGCATTCGCTCCGGCGCGGCCTTCGCGCTGCAACGCGGCGGCCGGGTCGTTGGTTCGGTCGCTCTGTTCGCGGCCGAGCCGAACTTCTTCGACCCGCCGCTGGTGGAGCTGATCCGCGAGCTGGCACAAGACGTGTCCTTTGCGCTCGACCGCATCGACCGCGACGAGGAGATCCACTCGCTGAACCTGCAGCTCGAAGACCGGGTGCGCGAGCGCACCGAGCAGTTGCAGTCGCTGGTGCGCGAGTTGGAGCGCTCGCGCGATGAAGCGCACGCCGCCACGCACGCCAAGGGCGAGTTCCTGGCCAACATGAGCCATGAGATCCGCACGCCGATCAATGCGGTGCTCGGCCTGACCGACCTGACACTGCGCACCCAGCTGGACGAGCGACAGCGGAATTACGTGTCCAAGACCCACCTGGCTGCCGACGCCTTGCTGCAGCTGCTGAACCGTGTCCTGGACTTCTCGAAGATCGAGGCCCAGCGCCTGGAGCTGGAAGCTGCGCCCTTCGACCTGTCGATGCTGCTCGACCAGGTGTCGGCCATCGTCGCGGAGAAGGCCCAAAACAATGGGCTGGCGCTGCACATCGTGACCAGCCCTGAGCTGCCACCGCAGCTGGTGGGCGATGCGCAACGCCTGCGCCAGGTGCTGGTCAACCTGTGCAGCAATGCGGTCAAGTTCACCCGCTCCGGCGAAGTGGTCGTGCAGGTGCAGCCGGCCCATCGGGCCAGCGCAGATACCGGCCGCTGCGCGCTGCGGGTCAGCGTTCGAGACACCGGCATCGGCATGACCGAAGACCAGGTGACGCGGCTGTTCCAGCCGTTCATGCAGGCCGACGTGTCGACCTCGCGCGAGTACGGCGGCACCGGGCTGGGCTTGGCCATCAGCAAGCAGCTGGTCGAACTGATGGGTGGCCGCATCGAGGTGAGCAGCCGCCTCGGCGAGGGCAGCGAGTTCAGCTTCACGGTCGAGATGGCACGGGCAGGCGCTCGGTCCGCTGCCGACCTCGACGACCGCACCGCCGTTGTCGCCGCAGGCTCGCCGCTGGAGCAGTTGCACGGGCGCCGCGTGCTGGTGATCGACGACAACGAGCTGAACCAGATCGTGGCCGGTGACCTGCTGCGCGAGGTGGCGGGCATGCATGTCGTTCTGGCCTCCAGCGGCCCCGAGGCGCTGGAGGCCGTGCAGCGCGAGCGCTTCGACGTCGTGCTGTGCGACGTGCAAATGCCCGGCATGGACGGCTACGAAGTCACCCGCCGGCTGCGCGACATGCCGGCGCTGGCCGACCTGCCCATCGTGGCGCTCACCGCGCATGCCTCGACGCGCGATCAGGACCTGTGCCGCGTGGCCGGCATGAACGAATACCTCACCAAACCCTTTGATCCGCAGCAGCTGTTCCGTGTCATTGCCAGCGTGCTGGGCCCGGCCGGTCAGGCGCCGCACGCGCCAGCAATCAGCCTCGCCGCCCGCAGCGGCGTGCTGATCCAGCTGGGGCTGGACCGCTGCCTTGGCCGGCGCGAGCTGTACGACAAGATCGCCGCGCGCTTCGTGAAGGACAAATCGGGCCTGCCGGCGGAGATGAGCTCACTGCTGGCCGCCGGCCACGTCGAACAGGCGGCCACGCTGGCGCACAACCTGATCTCCACCGCCGGCACCTTGGGCGCCCTGGCCTTGTCCAACCTGGCCCGCCGGCTGCAGGAAGAGTTCGATGCGCGCCGTGCCGAGCACTACCCGCCGTTGCTGCAGGAACTCTCGGCCGAGCACCCGCACGTCATCGCCACCTTGATCGCCCACCTCGGGGTGTCGGCTGCCGCCGCGGAGCAGCGGGTGCGCGATGTCGCCGCATAAGATGGCTGCGTGAGTTCCGCCGCCACGCCACCGTCGTTTTCCACCGCCGAGGTGGCGCAGCGGTTGGGCGTCTCGGCGCCCACCATTCAACGCTGGGTCGACCAGGGCTACCTCAAGGCCTGGAAGACCGTGGGCGGCCATCGCCGCATCGATGCGGCGAGCGTCGAGAGCTTCCAGGCCAGCCAGCAACTGCAGGCCGTCGCCCGGCCGGCGGCCAAGGCGCCTGTGCGCGCCGGCCCGTCGGTGCTGGTGGTCGATGACAACCCCGACGACCGCGACCTGCTCGGTGCGCTGGTCGAGGCCACGCTGCCGAACGCGGGGATCCAGGTGGTCGAAAACGGCTTCCAGGCGCTCGTTGCCATCGGCCGGGCGACGCCTGACATCCTGCTGACCGATGTCGTGATGCCCCACATGAACGGGCTGGAGATGCTGCGCGAGCTGCGGCTGGCGCGGACCCCCGGGCCGCGCGCCATCGTCGTCATCACCAGCCTGGGCCCGGAGCGGCTGGCCGCCCTGGGCGGATTGCCCGACGGCGTGTGCCTGATCCACAAGCCAATCGCCCCCGACGCCCTGGCGACCGCGCTGCGCGGCTGTCTTGAGCCGCCAAATATAAACGAATAAAACGCTTAATTCGAACAAATCGAAAGTCGATAACCCACTAACGTCGGCCTTGATGGTCTGGCGTTCGACTGACGATTTGGGAGAACCAGCGTGTTTGAAGACGGTTTCGTCGATGGGCTGATGGCCCGCTCTGCGGCGGTGGTGTCCGCCATGGGCGCTTCGGCCGTCCTCGGCTTCGGCGGCCTGGAGATCGGTCCGGCCCTGGCAGCGGCGGTGCTGGTGGTCGCCGGCTCGGTGGCCAGCGCCCGGCACGTCCGCGCCACGGCCCGCCTTCGCCAGGCGGTAGACGCTTGCCTCGCCGGCCAGTCGTCGCTCGGTGAAGCGCTGCTGCCGGTCTGGGCGCAGCAGATCGACACCTCGCGCCAGCAGATGGAACACGCGGTGTCGTCGCTGGCAGAGCGCTTTTCCGGCATCGTCGCCCAGCTGGCCCAGGCCACCTCGATGTCCGAGCTGGCCGGCGACTCGATCAGCGGCGGCGAAACAGCGCTGGTGAAAGTGCTCGACAAGGGCGAGCGCGAACTGGGCGCCGTCGTCTCGTCGCTGCAGTCGGCCATGGCGGCCAAGCAGCTGATGGTCGACCGCGTCAGCGAGCAGCGCCAGTTCATCCAGGAACTCGAAGAGATGACGGGCGACGTGGCCCGCATCGCGCAGCAGACCAACCTGCTGTCGCTGAACGCCGCCATCGAGGCCGCCCGCGCCGGTGAGGCCGGCCGCAGCTTTGCCATCGTCGCGCAAGAAGTGCGCACGCTGTCGGCACGCTCGGCAGAGACCGGCCGCAACATCGCCCGCAAGGTGGCGCTGATCAGCCAGACGATCGAGGGCACCTGCACTGCGGCCGAGCAATCACTGATCGACGACAACGCCGCCGTGGCCGCCTCCAAGGGCTCGATCGAGTCGGTGATCGGCCAGTTCCGCGGCTCGACGCAGGCGCTGACGCAACGCGCCGACGAGCTGAAGCAAAGCCGCGACTACCTGCAGCGCGAGATCAGCGAAGCCCTGGTGCATCTGCAGTTCCAGGACCGCGTGAGCCAGATCATGGGCCACGTGAAAACCAACATCGAACGCGTGCCCCGGCTGATGGCCGAGGGCCGCGAGCGATGCGGTGCCGGCCAGTTCCCACCGGCGCTGGACGCGCGCGCCCTGCTGCACGAGCTGGAGAGCAGCTACGCCATGGCCGACGAACGCGATGCCGGTGGCACCGGCACTAAGGCCGCCCCGGCCACCAGCACGGTCACTTTCTTTTGACGAGGCAAACGGTATGAACAAGACGATCCTGATCGTGGACGACTCCTCCTCGGTGCGGCAGGTGGTGGGCATCACGCTGCGCTGCGCCGGCTACGACGTGCTGGAGGGCCGCGACGGCCGCGACGCGCTGTCGCTGCTCAAGGGCCAGAAGGTCCACCTGATCATCAGCGACGTGAACATGCCGAACATGGACGGCATCAGCTTCGTCAAGGCGGTGAAGCAGCGATCCGAGTACCGCTTCACGCCGGTGGTCATGCTGACCACCGAATCGCAGGACGCGAAAAAAGCCGAAGGCAAGGCCGCCGGCGCCAAGGCCTGGGTCGTCAAGCCCTTCCTGCCCGAGGCCCTGGTCAATGTCGTGCAGATGTTGGTGCTGCCATGAGCGAGCCCAACACCATCACTGCACGCACTGGCTGCGTGCGCCTGGAAGGCGAGGTCACGATCTACCACGCAGCCGCCCAGAAAGAGCTGCTGCTGGGGGCACTGGCCGGCTGCGGCGGCACGCTGGTGCTGGACCTGTCGGACGTGACCGAGATCGACACCGCCGGCCTGCAGCTGCTGATGCTGCTCAAGCGCACCGCCGTGGACCAGGGCCATGGACTGCGGCTGATCGGCCACAGCCCGGCGGTGCTGGAAGTGTTCGAGCTGGTCAATGTCGCGGGCATCTTCGGCGACCCCTTGTTGATCGACGGCCAGGCGCCCGCCGGAGGCACCCCATGAACCTCGAAGCGGCACTGCAGACCTTCATCGCGGAATGCCGCGATCTGCTGGTCGACATGGAAGGCGCCTTGCTCGCGCTGAGCCAGTCGTCCGACACCGCCGAAGGCGTCAACGACATCTTCCGCGGCGCCCACACGATCAAGGGCTCGGCCGGCCTGTTCGGCCTCGACCACATCGTGGCCTTCACCCACGTCGTCGAAAGCGTGCTCGACGCCGCCCGCGAAGGCCGGGTCACGATCGACGAAGAGCTGAAGGTCCTGCTGCTGTCGTGCTGCGACCACCTGATGCTGGCCATCGAAGCGGTCGCGGACGGCGAGTTGCAGCCCGACGAAGATTCGAAGCGCAACGCCGGCGTCCTCATCGAGCAGCTCAGCCGCTACCACACGGGCGGCGGCACAACGCTGGCGGTGGTGGCGGTCGACGAGCCGCCGTTGCAGCGCATTGCACGCGACGCCGCCGGCGGCCGCAGCCACCATTGGCACCTGTCATTGCGTTTCGGCGCCGACGTGCTGCGCAACGGCATGGACCCGCTGGCCTTCATCCGCTACCTGCGGCGCATCGGGCGCATCGTCGGCATCGCCGCGCTGGACGACGCGCTGCCGGAGCCGGCGCGGATGGACCCCGAATCCTGCTACCTGGGCTTCGAGATCGCGCTGGCCAGCGATGCCGACAAAGCCAAGATCGAAAGCGTCTTCGAGTTCGTCAGCGACGACTGCGAGCTGCGCATCCTGCCGCCGGACAGCCGGGTCGACGACTACGTCCGCCTGATCCAGGCACTGCCCGAAGGTTCGATGCGGCTGGGCGAGATCCTCATCGGCTGCGGCAGCCTGACCCAGCGCGAGCTCGACGAAGCGCTGGCCATGCAGGCCGCGCCGTCTTCGGAAGATGACCGCGGCATCGAGCGGCCCAGGCTGGGTACCGTGCTCGTCGAGCAGCAGTTCGTGCAGCCCGCGCTGGTGGAGGCCGCGCTGTCCAGGCAGACCCAGTTGCGCCAGGCCAGCGAAGGCCGCTCGCAGGAGGGGCGCTCGCTGCGCATCGACGCCGACAAGCTCGACCACCTGATCAACCTGGTTGGTGAGCTGATCATCGCCGGCGCCAGTGCCGACCTGCTGGCCCGCCAGACCCACCGCGGCGAGCTGCAGGAGGCCACCTCGCGCATGGCCGGCCTGGTGCAGCAGGTGCGCGACAGCGCGCTGCAGCTGCGCATGGTCAAGATCGGCGCCACTTTCAGCCGCTTTCAGCGGGTGGTGCACGACGTGGCGCGCGAAACCGCGAAAGACATCGCACTCCTGGTCAGTGGCGAAGACACCGAGCTCGACAAGACAGTCGTCGAAAAAATCGGCGACCCGCTGCTGCACCTGGTGCGCAACGCGATCGACCACGGCATCGAGCCGGCCGAGGCACGGCTGGCCTGTGGCAAACCGGCCCAGGGCACGGTCAAGCTGCACGCCTTCCACGACTCGGGCAGCATCGTCATCGAGGTCAGCGACGACGGCGGCGGCCTGCGGCGCGACCGCATCGTGGCCAAGGCCATCGAGCGCGGCGTGATCGAGGCCGAGCAGCGGCTGAGCGACGCCGAAGTCTTCGACCTGATCTTCGAGCCCGGCTTCTCGACTGCCGAAGCAGTGACCAACCTGTCGGGCCGCGGCGTCGGCATGGACGTGGTCAAGCGCAACATCAGCGCACTGCGCGGCACGATCACCATCCGCAGCGCCGAAGGCCAGGGCACCACCGTCAGCGTGCGCCTGCCGCTGACGTTGGCCATCATCGACGGTTTCCTCGTCGGCGTCGGCAACTCAGTGTTCGTCGTACCGCTGGACGCGATCGAGGAATGCATCGAGCACGCCAGCGAGGTGGGCCAGGCCTGGTGCAACCTGCGCGACCACGTGCTGCCGCAGATCCGCCTGCGCGACTATTTCGACATCGAGGCCCCACCGTCGCGGCGCGAAAGCACGGTGGTGATCCAGCACGCGGGCCAGCGCTTCGGCCTGGTGGTCGACCAGCTGATGGGCGAATTCCAGACGGTGATCAAGCCACTGTCGCGCGTCTTCGCCAGCGTCAAGAGCATCAGCGGTTCGACCATCCTCGGCAACGGCGAGGTGGCATTGATTCTCGACGTGTCCGCCCTGGTGGCCGGCCAGATCACGGCCACCGCGCGGGCCAGCCCGGCGCATTAGACGGCGCGCACGCCGCCCCCTGAACCCCTCACATCACACTCACGCCGAGCGCAGTCAGGCCGGCCACCCGTACCCTGAAAGAGAGTTCTTCATGTTCTCGAACCTGTCACTCAAGACCAAGATCCTCGCCCTGCTGGGCGTCGGCATCGCGGCGCTCATCGCGGTCATCCTCATCGCCTACATGGGCCTCAGGCGAGACGCCGAAATGCTCTCGGAAGTCGGCGAGAACCGCCTGCCCTCCGTCAAGGACCTGCAGGTGGTGAACGAGGCCAAGACGGCGATCCGCTCGACCAGCCGCGGCATCGACACGATGGCCGGCTACCCCGAAGAAGTGAAGAACATCGACCACGAGCTGAGCAACAAGGCCAAGGCGTGGGAGCGCGCCGACAAGGCCTGGAAAGCGTATGACGCGCTGCCGCAGACCGCGGAGGAAGCGACGGTCTGGAAGCAACTGGAGAAGGAATGGGGCGCCTGGCGGGCCCTCGACCAGCGCATTGGCGAGTTGGCCAGGGAGATCGCCAAGGCCGACAACGCGGCACGCCGCAAGGAGCTGTTCCAGGACTACCACGAAGCGCTGATCGCCAGCCGGCCCGCGTTCAAGGCGGCCGAAGAGACGCTCGACAAGCTCGTCGACATGAACACCCAGGCCGGCGAGGAGGCCGTCAAGGATGCCCAGGAATCGTCGACGCGGGCGCGCAGCCTGATGTACGCCGTATCCGCCATTGCCCTGACGACCCTGATCGCGCTCGGCCTGTTCATCCTGCGTGCGGTGATGCGCCAGCTCGGCGGTGACCCGTCCTACGCCGCGGAAGTGGTCGAGAAGGTGGCCGCCGGCGACCTGACCGTCGATATCGCCTTGCGTGCCGGCGACCAGCGCAGCCTGCTGTTCGCGATGAAGAAGATGGTCGAGAAGCTCTCGCACGTCGTGTCGGAAGTCTCCAACAGCGCGAACGGTCTGAGCAGTGCCGCCGAGCAGGTCAACGCCACCGCGCAGTCGCTGTCGCAGGCTGCCACCGAGCAGGCTTCGGGCGTCGAGGAGACCAGCGCCTCGGTCGAACAGATGACCGCGTCGATCAGCCAGAACACCGAGAACGCCAAGGCCACCGATGCGATGGCCAGTAAGGCCTCCAGCGAGGCCACCGAAGGCGGCGAAGCGGTGAAGTCGACCGTGGCGGCGATGAAGCAGATCGCCAAGAAGATCGTCATCATCGACGACATCGCCTACCAGACCAACCTGCTCGCGCTGAACGCCGCGATCGAAGCGGCGCGTGCGGGCGAGCATGGCAAGGGCTTCGCGGTCGTCGCCGCCGAAGTGCGCAAGCTGGCCGAGCGGAGCCAGGTGGCGGCCCAGGAGATCGGCGAAGTAGCCGGCAGCAGTGTCGAGCTGGCCGAACGCGCCGGCAGCCTGCTCGACGAGATGGTGCCCAACATCAAGCGCACCTCCGACCTGGTGCAGGAGATCACCGCGGCCTCCGAAGAGCAATCCTCCGGCGTGGCGCAGATCAACTCCGCCGTCGCGCAGCTGAGCCAGACGACGCAGCAGAACGCCGCCGGTTCCGAGGAACTGGCCGCCACCGCCGAAGAGATGAGCGGGCAGGCCGAAGAGCTGCAGAACATCATCGCCTTCTTCAAGACCGGCGCGGCCGCGGTGGCTGAACCGCGACGCAGCGCGCCGCGCAAGTCGGCGGCACGTGCGTCCTCCCCCGCGCCGCGCTCTGCACCGCGCGCCGAGGCACGACACGACGTGGCGCTCGACGAAGCACTGTTCGTCAAGTACTGACCGCAGCGTCGACCAGCGAGGACCGAGAGATGAACGCTCTTGTTCAAGCCGCCCCGCGCGGCACCCCCGTGGCGGGCCGCGCGCCCGCGCAGGACCCGACGCAGTACCTGACCTTCATGCTGCGCAGCGAGATATACGCGATCGGCATCCTGTCGATCAAGGAGATCATCGAATACGGCGGCCTGACCAGCGTGCCGATGATGCCGGCCACGATCCGTGGCGTCATCAACCTGCGCGGCGCCGTGGTGCCGGTGATGGACCTGGCGGTGCGCTTCGGCAAGCCCGCCGGCGAGGTCAGCAAGCGCACCTGCATCGTGATCGTCGAGCTGTCGATCGGCGGTGATCAGCAGGTGGTCGGCATCGTCGTCGATTCGGTCAACGCGGTGCAGGAGATCGCGTCGGCTGACATCGAGCCACCGCCGGGCTTCGGCATGGCCATCGCCACCGACTTCGTGCTCGGCATGGGCAAGGTCAACGGCCGCTTCGTGATCCTGCTCGACATCCAGCAGGTGCTGGCCATCGACGGCCTGGCGGCCACTGAAGCGGCCGAGGCGCCCGACGGCACGCGCCTGTTGGCCGCCCACTGAGCACCATGCCATGCACACGCTGGCGGCGCCCCACACGACGGCCCCCTTGAGCGACCGGGAGTTTCTTCAGTTCCAGGCCTTCATCCATGAACAGGCCGGCATCACCTTGTCGCTCAACAAGAAGGCCCTGGTCAGCGGGCGCCTGGAGAAACGGCTGCGTGATCGCAGGCTCGGCAACTACACCGAGTACCTCGATCTGCTGCGCAGTGGGCAGGACAGCGCCGAGACCCAGCTCGCGGTCGACCTGCTGACGACCAACGAGACCTACTTCTTTCGAGAGCCGCGGCATTTCGAGCTGTTGCGCGAGATGGCCTTGGCGGCGCGCAAGGAGGGCCGGCCCCTGCGCGTGTGGAGCGCCGCCTGCTCGAGCGGCGAAGAGCCCTACAGCATCGCGATGGTGCTGGCCGATTGCCAGGGCGATCTCGGCTGGGAGGTGCTGGCCTCGGACATCAGCAACCGCATGCTGACCCGCGCCCGGACCGGCCACTACCCGGAGGCACGCACCGATGGCATCCCCGCCGGCTACCTTCAACGTTATTGCCTGCGGGGCACCGGCCCGCATGAAGGCACCCTGCTCGTGAACCGCAGCCTGCGCGAGCGAGTCCGCTTCACGCAGATCAATCTCGACCGGCCGCTGCCGCGGCTGGGCCCCTTCGACCTGGTGTTCCTGCGCAACGTGATGATCTATTTTTCCGCCGAGACCAAGCGCAGCGTGGTGGCCCGGTTGGTGCAAACGCTGAAGCCTGGTGGCCAGCTGTTCATCGGCCATTCGGAGTCGTTGACCGACATGAACCCTGAGCTGCGCGCGCTGGCGCCCTCGGTCTACCGCAGGCAATGAGGCCTGCATGACCATTCAAGTGATGATCGTCGATGACTCGGCCGTGGTGCGCCAGGTGCTGGGTGGGCTGCTCGAGGCAGCGCCAGGCATCGAGGTGCTGCACGCGGTGGCGAACCCGCTGTTGGCCATCGAGCGCATGAAGTCGCGCTGGCCCGACGTGATCGTGCTCGACGTGGAGATGCCGCGCATGGACGGCATCACCTTCCTGCGCAAGATCATGGCCGAGCGGCCAACGCCGGTGGTGATCTGCTCGACCTTGACGGAAAAAGGTGCGACGACCTCGGTCGAAGCCCTGTCGGCCGGCGCGGTGGCGATCGTCACCAAACCCAAGCTCGAACTGAAGCGATTTCTCAACGACAGCGCAGCCGATCTGGTGGCGGCCGTGCGTGCGGCAGCGCGCGCCAACGTGGCCCGCCTCGGCGCGCGTGCAGCCGCGCCCGAGGCGCCGGTGCGCCTCACCGCTGACGCCATCCTGCCTGCGGCGCCGCCGCCGCGAGCGATGCTGCAGACCACCGAACAGGTAGTGGCCATCGGCACCTCCACCGGCGGCACCCAGGCGCTGGAGCAGGTGCTGACGGCGTTGCCGCGTGTTTCGCCCGGGCTGCTGATCGTGCAGCACATGCCCGAGAAATTCACCGCCGCCTTCGCGCAGCGGCTGGACCAGATCTGCGCCATCAGCGTGAAAGAGGCCGAGAGCAACGACCGCGTGCTGCCCGGCCGCGCCTTGATCGCGCCTGGTGGCCGCCACATGCTGCTGCGCCGCGCCGGCGCGCAGTACGTGGTCGACGTGGTCGATGGCCCGCCGGTGAGCCGGCACCGGCCGTCGGTGGACGTGCTGTTCCGCTCGGTGGCCCGCGCCGCCGGCTCGAACGCGCTGGGCATCATCATGACCGGCATGGGCGACGATGGCGCCGCGGGGCTGCTGGAGATGCACCAGGCCGGCGCCCGCACCGTGGCACAGGACGAAGAATCGTGCGTCGTCTACGGCATGCCCAGGGAGGCCGTCCGGCGCGGCGCGGTGGACAAGAGCGTGCCGTTGCATGCGATCGAGCGCGAAATCCTCGCGCAGCTCACCCGGCCCGGGCGCTGACGCGAAACCTGGCCACCGGCGCCACTTGATCACGCGCAAGGGCGAAGCAGCCGTTCGAAACCATCATCGTCAGTTCGAGCTGTCGGCGACTGCGCAGGGCCCTTGCCACCTTCGGGTTAGTCTGCGGAAGCTCATGCGGCGACTGCGACGACAGTAGTCGTACACGTCCAAGAGATATGGGAGCATCGATGAGACCCATTTCGACGCAGACCGACGCAGCCGCGGTGGGCGACGTGGCCGGCGTGCCAGGCAGGCCCCGAGCGGGTGTGCAGGGTGGCGCCTCGGAAGAGGTGGCAGGGCAACTGTCTGGTTCTGCCTGGTCGAGCCGGCGGATCAGCATCATGTTGGGCGTGGCGCTGGTGTTGCTGACGGCGTCGGCTGCGTACCTGATCGCCCAGCAACGTGCCGACGTCTGGCTCGCGGGCCGCCAAAACGTGACGCACGTGGCCATGGGGCTGGAATCGGCGGTGAGTGCGCGGCTCGTCCAATCCGAATACAGCCTGCGCGGAATCGGCGCCGACCTGCTGGAATCCGGCGGGGCGCCGGCGCGGATCGAAAGCGTGCTGCGCAATGCAATGCGCTTCGACCCGACCTCGGCCTATCTGGCATACCGCTCGAAGGGGCGCGTCGACGTCGTCGTGGTCGACCAGTCCGGCAAGCGGGCCTCGGAGTCATTGGAGCGCGAGGTGCGAGCCTTGGCTGAGGCTGCGCAAGCGCCGGGGGCCGAGATGCGACCAGTGGTCAAGCTGCCGGGGCAGGACGACTGGTACGTACCCCTGGTGATCTCGCTCGGGCGCACTGGCGGCGACTCTCTGGCCCTGATACCCGCAAGGCGGCTGGTGGCCGGTGCCGACACGCTCTTGCTGCTGCGCGACGGTTTCGTCTCGCTCGTGACCACTGACGGCACGCGCCTGTTCCGCTACTACAAGGCACGCGACACGTTCGAAGTCGGCGGCCCGCCGCTGTCCTCAAGCAGTCTGCGGGAACTGCGTGCGCGACCCGTGGGCAGCTTCGAAAGCGACAACTTCCTGACCGGAGAGCGTCAACTCGTCGGTTTCGCAAAGTCGCCATCGTTGCCGCTGTACGTCGGGGCGGTTCTATCGGAGGCCGAACTCTACCGACTGTGGATCGCAGCTTCGGTTGGCCCCGGGGCGGTGTTCCTGCTTGGCTTGGCCGGTGTGATCGTCTTTGGCCTGAGGCTTCGCACCGCGTTGGCACAGCAACGTGCCGCTACGCTCGCGGCCCGCTTGGCCACCGCCCAGGCTGAAGCTGGCATGGCGCGGTTTCGTCGCGTCTTTGACGCGACGGCCACCGTCAAACTCGTCATCTCCGAGCGGGATGAACGAATCGTCGAAGTCAACAACGCCTGCTGCGAGATGTACGAACTGTCGCGCGATCAGATCGTCGGGCGAACGGCCGTCGAAGCCGGGATCGCCCTTCGGCCAGATGACGAGCAGCGCGCCATGGCCGAGTACCGGCAGTCTGGCCGGGTGCACAACCTGGAAGTGCACGGCACAAGACGCACCGGAGGTGGCGTCACGATGCTCCTGAGCATCGAGCCCATCGAATACGGGGGTGACCCGTGCCGGCTGCTGGTGGGCCTGGACATCACGGCCAACAGACAAGCGATTCAGGCGCGCGCCGCGGCAGAAGCCGCCAGTCAGGCCAAGAGCGAATTCCTCGCCAACATGAGCCATGAGATTCGCACCCCGATGAACGCCGTGCTGGGACTGACAGGGCTGGCGTTGCGCACCGAGCTGACGCCCAAGCAGCGCAGCTACCTGACCAAGTCGCAGACCGCAGCCGAGTCGCTGCTGGAACTGATCAACGGCATCCTGGACTTTTCGAAGATTGAAGCGGGCAAGCTGGAGCTGGAGCGAAGGGAGTTCTTGCTCGACGATGTGCTGGAACATGCGGTGGTGATCGTGGGGCAGCGGGCACAGCAAAAGGGCCTGGAGCTGCTCATCGCCGTTGCCGCCGACGCGCCCAGGCGTTTGATTGGCGACGAACAGCGCCTGACCCAGGTTCTCATCAACCTCTGCAGCAACGCGGTCAAGTTCACGAGCGACGGCGAAGTCGTGGTCAGGGTGTCGCGCGTCAGCAAGACCGATCGGCCCGGTCACCTGCGGTTCTCCGTCCGCGACACCGGCATCGGGATGGACGCCGTCCAGTGTGCACGGCTGTTCCAGCCCTTCGCGCAGGCCGACACTTCAACCTCGCGCCAATACGGCGGCACCGGTCTTGGGTTGGCGATCTGCCGCCAACTCGTCGAGCTGATGGGCGGCACCATCCGGGTGTCGAGTCAGCCAGGGTTGGGCAGCGAGTTCGTGTTCGAAGTTGATCTGGAGCCGGCCCCCGTTCCGACGGCAGCTGTGGCGGCGCCGGCAAACCTTCGCGGCTTGCGTGTAATGGTCGTCGACGACAGCCATGCCGCACGCGACGTGATGACCGGGCTGCTCGACCCGCTTGGGTGCGACCTGGTGTGTGCGGCCGATGCAAGCGAATGCCTGGCGATGCTGGGGGATCCTCACCAGGGGCCGTTCGATGTGGTCCTGATGGATTGGCAGATGCCAAGCATGGATGGCCTCGAGGCCGCTCGCCGCATTGCAGCCGATGACCAGCTGGCGAAGAAGCCGCGGGTCATTCTCGTCACGGCATATGGCGACGATGCGACCGCAGAACGTGCGCAAGCCACCGGCCTGAACGGGTGCCTGCCCAAACCAGTGACCGAGGGCGCGTTGCGCCAAGCCATCGTCGACGCCTTGGACATGCCCCAAGGTGACCTGGCAAGCGGGGCCGCGACGCCGAAGGAAGACCCGCGAACCTTGAGTCGGCTGGCTGGACGGCGCGTCCTGCTCGTCGAGGACAACGAGTTCAACCAGTTGGTGGCACAAGAGCTCCTGACAACCGTCGCGCACATGGACGTCGTGGTGGCGCCGACCGGCCAGCGGGCGTTGGAGCTGCTGCGCACCCAGCGCTTTGACGTCGCGTTGATGGACGTTCAAATGCCGGACATGGACGGGTATGAAACGACCCGACTCCTTCGCGCCGAGCCGGCACTTCAAGCCTTGCCCGTCATCGCCATGACGGCACACGCCACCGCACGGGACCGTGAACTCTGCCTGGCGGCCGGCATGAGCGACTTCGTCACCAAGCCGTTCGATCCGAACCACCTGTTTGCCGTGCTCGCGCGCTGGACGGGCAGGACGGCGCCCGCCACGGAAGCCGCTGACGCGCCGGTGCCGGTAGACAGAGGCGTTTCGGTGGAGCAAGGGCTGCGGCACTGCATGGGCAAGGTCGATCTGTACGACAAGATCGCGCGACGCTTCGTGTCTGGCGGAGCCAACTGGACCGCAGAGATCAAGGCCAGGCTGGACGCTGGTCACTCGGCCCAGGCGATGTTGATGGCGCATTCGATGATCTCCACGGCGGGAATCCTGGGCGCGCAAGCGTTGTCGGCGATTGCGCGATCGCTTCAGTCCGCCATCGACGGCGACGATCGCGCACACGTCGCCAGGCTGGCCGAAGAGATCTTCCTCGAGCACGGTCGGGTGTCGACGGGGTTGAGCGCCTACCTGTCCGGCCGTCCGACGCCGCCCACCCCGTGATGTCGTCAGACAAACCCTTGAAGCGCATCTCCTTGCGCCGCAGCCTGGTGCTGGCAGCCGCAGGCCTGGTGCTGATCATGCTGCTGGCCTTCACAGCCGCGCTGTACGCGTTCGTATGGGTGCCGGCCCGGCGCGATGTCGCCGATGCCCAGCTGGGTTTCGCCTCGGGCCAGGTCGAGGCGCGCTTGCGCAACCTGGTCGGGCGTGTCGAGGCCACGGTCAAGATGAACCGTGAATGGGGCCAGCGTGGCCTGATCGACATCGATGACCCGGCAACGTTCAACCGCTTGCTGATGCCGCTTCTGCAGAGCGGGCCACGCATCTCGTCGGTGGTCGTGGCCAACGAATCGGGCCGCGAGCTGCTGCTGATGCGCCAGCCTGATGGCAGCTGGCTCAACCGCTTGACTGACCCGCAGCGCCAGCCCGGCAGTGCACGCCTTCTGCGCTACGACGCACAAGGCCGGTCCACCGGCGGCGACACCTACCCGCTGGAGTACGACGCGCGCCAGCGGCCCTGGTTCAAGGGCGGGATGGCGCTTGCCCAGCCCGACGGCATCTTCTGGAGCGAGCCTTATGTGTTCCGCTCGAGCCAGCAACCCGGGCTGTCGGTGGTGGTGCGCTGGACCGGCGCAGACGGCCAGCGACAGGTCATGACCACCGACCTGAAGCTGGTCGACCTGTCGCGCTACACCCGCGAGATCACGGTGGCGGAGACTGGTTTCGCGGCCCTGTTCAGCGACGACGGCAAGCTGCTGGGCGTCCCCCACGCGGCCCGTTTCTCTGACGACGCACAGGTGCAATCGGTGGTGTTGCAACCGGTCGACGCCTTGGGCATCAACCCCTTGTCGGTCTGCCTGTCGCAGTGGCGCGCCACCGGACAGCTCGACGGCGAACTGCTGCACTTCACCGCCGACGGGCAGGACTGGCTGGCCACCGTTCGGCGCAGCCGTTTCGGTGACCACGCTGTCTGGGTGGCGACGATGGCGCCGGAGAACGAGTTCTCGCTCGCCAGCACCCGGCCCTTGGCCGCGCTGGCGACGATCGCCCTGGCCACCTTGGTTCTGGCGTGGCTGCTGGCGACTCAGCTGGCTCGCCGCTTTGCAGACCCGTTGGCCCGGCTGGCCGGCCAGAGTGCGCGCATCGGGCGGCTGGAGCTCGATCCGACAGAACCAGTGCAGACCCCCTGGCGCGAACTGGACGACCTCGCCCGTGCGCAGGAGGACATGCGCACGCAACTGCTGACGGCCACCCGCCACCTGGCCGAGGCCAATGAATCACTGGAGAGCAAGGTCGCCGAGCGCACCCGCGAACTGGAGACCGCGCGCGACGCCGCCAACGCCGCGGCGCGAACCAAGGCCGAGTTCCTGGCCAACATGAGCCACGAGATCCGCACGCCGATGAACGCCATCATCGGTCTGAACGGCCTGACCTTGCGCACCGAGCTGACACCACGCCAGCGCGGCTACCTGGAGAAGACCCAAGGGGCGGCGAACTCCTTGCTGGGCATCGTCAACGACGTGCTCGACTTCTCGAAGATCGAGGCCGGCAGGCTCGAAGTCGAAAGCCGACCCTTCGGTCTGCAGGCGGTGTTCGAGCGGGTCACCGCGGTGATCGGCCTGAAGGCGCAGGAAAAAGGCCTCGTGCTGCTGATCGACACGGCCCCCGATGTGCCGGGCACGCTGATCGGCGATGCGCTGCGCCTCGAACAGGTGCTGATCAACTTGTGCAGCAACGCGGTCAAGTTCACCGACCGGGGAGAGATCGAGCTCAGCGCGGTCAGGCTCGCGGCGGCCGGCTCGCCAGACCATGTGACCTTGCGCTTCACTGTGCGCGACACCGGCTCGGGCATGGACGATGAGCAGATGGCGCGGCTGTTCCAGCCCTTCGAACAACTGGACGCTTCCGTCACGCGCAAGCACGGCGGCACGGGTCTGGGCCTGGCGATCTGCCGGCGGTTGGTGGCGTTGATGGGCGGCGAGATCGGTGTGCGCAGCCAACCGGGCCAGGGCAGCCAGTTCCACTTCACCGCCCAGTTCGGCGTGGCCGCCCCCCGGTCCAGGCCGTCGGACGGCTCGATGCCCGTGGATGCGGTCCCTGACCGAAGCAGGGACACCCTCGCCGAAGCGCCCGCCTCGCTGCGTGGCCGCAAGGTGCTGCTGGTCGAAGACAACGACCTGAACCAGCTGGTGGCTTCCGAGTTGCTGGGCCACATCGGCGGTATGCAGGTCACGATCGCCGGCGACGGCCAGGCCGCCGTCGAACTCACCAATGCACAGGACTTCGACGCGGTGCTGATGGACGTGCAAATGCCGGTGATGGACGGCTACCGGGCCACCGCCTTGATCCGCGAGAACCCGCGCAACGCACACTTGCCGATCATCGCGGTCACCGCCCATGCGCTGGCAGGCGACCACGAGAGGTGCCTGGAGGCTGGCATGAACGACCGCCTGACCAAACCGTTTGTCTCGGGCGACCTGTTCGCCACGCTGGCCCGGTGGCTTCAGCCGCCCCGATGAACCGGACTCAAGGCACGACCAGCGGCTCGCCCGCCGGCACGCTGGGCGCCAGTTCGCTGTCGAGCGGCATCTCGACGCGGTTGCGCCCGGCCGCCTTGGCGCGGTAGAGCGCCACGTCGGCCCGTGCCACCGCCACGTCGGCCGGCTCGGTGACACCACCGGGCTGGGCCAGCGTGACGCCGATGCTGATCGTCACGGCCACGTCATCGGCATGGCTGGCACTGGTTTCGACGGCCTGGCGCAGGCGCTCGGCCAGCAGTGCTGCACCGTGCAGGGGCGTCATCGGCGCCAGCACGCAGAACTCTTCGCCGCCCATGCGTGCCACGGTGTCGACCTCGCGCGCCGACTGGCGCAGCACCTGCGCGATCCGGCTCAGTACCCGGTCGCCGACCGCATGCCCGTGCATGTCGTTGACCCGCTTGAAATAGTCGACGTCGATCAGCAGCAGCGCCCATGGCGCAGCACCCCGCCGCACCCTGGCCTGCTCGCTGGCCAGCGTCGACAACAACGCGCGGCGGTTCAACAGGCCCGTCAAGCCGTCATGGCGAGACAGGTGCCGCAGCCGCCGCACCAGCCGCGTCACGGCCACGAAGATCAGCGCCAGGTTGAACAGCGCCAGCAGCGTGATCAGCGCAATCAGCCCGGCCACGTTGGCGAGGGTGGGTGCGGTCAGCAGCAGGTCGCCCTCGCCAGGGTAGTGCCAGGCCGCAGTCACCACCCGCGAGGCGTACAGCAGCGCCGTGATCAGCAGCGGCCCGCCCACCAGCAGTCCAACGAAGCGACCGAACTCGACCTGCGCCGGCTGCACGCCGATCCACAGGCCGCGCAACAGCACCACGGCGACGCTGGCCGAGCCGAGCATCGCTCGCAGGTACGGATCCATGCCCCAGGTGACGTTGACGATGCCGAGCACGCAGACCGCGCCGAGCATCAGCAGGTCCGGCCACCAGGCAGGCGATTTGCCCATGAACAGCGCCAGGCCGCGGCTGATGCTGATGAAGGCGGCCACCAGCGCGAAGTCGGCCAGGGCGATCGGCCAGGCCAGATGCGGCCCGTTCTGCAGCAAGCCCGCGACAGCGGCCAACAACCCGAAGAAACTGAATGCTGCCCAGTGCAACGCCGATTCACGCGACAGGCCCAGCCGGGTGCCGGCCAGCCACCACCCGATCGTTGCCAATCCCAACAGGAGGCCGAGCAGGATCAGCAGGGCGGGTATGGCTTGCATTCAGCAGAGGGCGGCAGTGGGGCTATGGTACGTCCAGCAACGATCCACCACGCACAATGTGGCACCATCCTGGCGGCCCCGCCGTGCCGCCCGTTTCGCGCCCCTGCCCCATGCTGACCAACTTCTTCTTCACACTGCGCGCCGCCAAGCTGCCGGTGTCGGTCAAGGAATACCTGACCCTGCTCGAAGCGCTGAAGGAAGGCGTCATCGGCCCGTCGATCGACGACTTCTACTTCCTCGCCCGCACCACGCTCGTCAAGGACGAAGCCCTGTTCGACAAGTTCGACCGCGCGTTCTCGGCCTATTTCAAGGGCGTCGAGATGCTGACCGACTTCGGCAAGGAGATCCCGCTCGAGTGGCTGAGGAAGGTGCTCGAGAACGAGCTCAGCGCCGAGCAGAAGGCCGCGATCGAGAAGATGGGCTGGGACGAGCTGATGGAGACGCTGAAGAAGCGGCTCGAAGAGCAGAAAGAGCGCCACGAGGGCGGCAGCAAGTGGATCGGCACCGCCGGCACCAGCCCCTTCGGCCACGGCGGCTACAACCCGCAGGGCATCCGCATCGGCGGGCCGGGCAAGAACAAGAGCGCGGTCAAGGTCTGGGACCAGCGCGCCTACAAGGACTACGACGACTCGCTCGAACTCGGCACCCGCAACATCAAGGTCGCGCTGCGCCGCCTGCGCCGCTTCGCGCGTGAGGGCTCGGAGCTGGAGCTCGACCTCGACGACACCATCCACTGCACCGCCGCGAACGCCGGCATGCTCGACATCAAGCTGGTGCCCGAGCGCCACAACAAGGTCAAGGTGCTGCTGCTGATGGACGTCGGCGGCACGATGGACGAGCACATCCACCGCGTCGAAGAACTCTTCAGCGCCTCGAAGAGCGAGTTCAAGCACCTGGAGTTCTATTACTTCCACAACTGCGTCTACGACTTCATGTGGAAGAACAACCGCCGCCGCTTCAGCGAGAAGTCGGCGACCTTCGAGGTGATCCGCAAGTACAACAAGGACTGGCGGCTGATCTTCGTCGGCGACGCGACGATGAGCCCCTACGAGATCCTGCAGCCTGGCGGCAGCGTCGAATACAACAACGAGGAGCCCGGCGCCGAATGGCTGCAGCGGCTCACGCACGCCTTCCCGAAATACGCCTGGATCAACCCTGAGCCGCAAGGCGTCTGGCAGTACCGGCAGAGCATTTCGATCATGCAGCAGCTGATGCACCAGCGCATGTTCCCGCTCACGCTGGCCGGGCTGGAAGGAGCGATGCGCTTGCTGAGCAAATGAGCGGCAGACTGTCGGCACGCGGGTTGCTCGCCTTGGTGTTCCTCGCCTCGATCGTCGGGGGGGCGCCAGCCTGGGCGCAGGACGAAGGCAGCGCCCCCTCGCCGGGCCCCGCACCGGCAGTGGCCACGTCCTCCAGCGGCGTGCCCGAGTTGGAGGTCGTCGCACCGGGCGAGCTGCGCAAGCTGCTCGAAAAGCACCTCGACCTGGCCCGCGCGATCGCTGACCAGCAAGCCGCGGCCGCCAACCGGCCGGGTGCCGCCCGCCCACCGGCGGCGCCGGCCTCCGCGGCCAGTGCCGCGACAACCGATTCGAGCATCGAGATCAGCGACGTCGAATGGTCGCGCCTGATCGCGGCGGCGCCGGCGCAGGCCCGCACCCTCGTGCAACCCGAGGGCTACTTTCTCGCCAAGGCGCGGGTCGAGCGCCAGGGCCACCTGGTGCGGCTGACGCTGGAGCCAGGCCCGGTCGCGCGTGTCGAACAGCTGGTGATCGAATTCCAGGGCGGCCTCGGCGAAGCCCTCGAGAAGCGCGACCGGCGGGCCCGCTCGCTGCACGACGAGCTGCTGGAAAACTGGGCTTTGCCTGTCGGCGCGACCTTCCGCAACGATGTCTGGTCCGGCGCCAAGAGCGCGGTGATCGGGCGGCTGCGGGCCGAGGGCTACGCCGCCGCCAGCTGGAGCGGCACCAGCGCCGAGGTCATCAGCGGCGACGACCCCGACAGTACCGAAGCGCCGAAGGTGCGCATCTTCGCGGTGGCCGACAGCGGGCCACTGTTTCGCGCTGGCGGTGGCCCCGAATCGATCGCCATCACCGGCCTGTCCTTTCACGAGGCCGAGCGGGTGCGCGCACTGGCCGGCTTCGAAGAGGGCGCACCGCTGACCGAAACCCGGTTGCTCGACTACCAGGAGCGGCTGCTGCGCACCGGCCTGTTCGACCAGGTCGCCGTCAGCCTGGACCCGGACGCGGCGCTGGTCGGCCAGTCTCGCGTGCTGGTGCAGATCAAGGAAGCCCCGCTGCAGAACGCCACCACCGGCCTGGGCTACGGCACCAACACCGGCCCGCGGGCGACGCTCGAATACACCCACCGCCGGGTCTTCGGCTGGGCCGCCACCGCGCGCAACAAGTTCGAGCTGGGCCGCGACCGCAAGGCCTGGGATGGCGAGATCTCCACCCACCCTAACGCCAAGATGCAGCGTTACCTGGTGGGCGGCACCTACGAGTTGCTGAAGACCGACGAAGACCGGGTGATCTCGCAACGCGTTCGCCTCGGCCGCTCGGAAGACCTGCCGAAACACGAGCGCCTGGCCTTCGCCGAGCTCGAACGCAGCAACGAATGCACCTATTCCGATGGTGCCTGCATCGACGCGCTGACGCTGAAGGCGGTGTCGGCCAACCTGCACAACACCTGGAGACGGCTCGACAACGCGGTGCTGCCCACACGCGGCGCGACGCTGAACGTGCAGGTCGGCGCGGGCTGGGCCACCGGCTCGGCGCCCACGCTGCCGGTGGAGGACCGGCCCGCTTCCGGCCCCTTCACCCGGCTCTACGGTCGCGCCACCGGCTACCTGCCCTTGCCGAACGGCTTCTTCAGCGAAGCGCGGCTCGAGCTCGGTGGCGTGCTGACCAAGCACGAGGTCGTGGTGCCCGATTCACAGCGCTTTCGCGCCGGCGGCGACGATTCGGTACGCGGCTACGACTACCGCACACTGGCCCCGGCGACGCCCGACGGCGGCGTCACCGGTGGCAAGCTGCTGTTCACCGCCAGCGCCGAACTCGCGCATCCGGTGTCGAAGGACCTGCCCTCCGTCTGGTGGGCCACCTTCATCGACGCCGGCCGCGCCGCCGACAGCGTGAAGGACCTGAAGCCCGCGCTCGGCTACGGCGTCGGGGCGCGCTGGCGCAGCCCGGTCGGGCCGCTGAAGCTGGACCTGGCCTACGGCCAGGAACTGAAACAGTGGCGTGTCCACCTGAGCGTTGGCATTGCGTTCTGAAGACGATGGCTGACGCATCCCCCACGCCACCGACACCCACTGACGCAAAGCCGCGCCGGCTCGGCCGTCGCATCGCTTGGTCGATGCTCGGCCTGCTGGTCGTGCTGGTCATCGCGCTGGTCTCGGGCGGTACCTGGGTCAGCCGCAGCGAAGGCGGCAGCGCCTGGCTGCTGGCGCAGATCCCGGGCCTGCGGGTCGAAGGCCTGCGCGGCGCGCTGCTGGGCGACCAGCTGTCGGCCGAACGCCTGCACTATGAGCACGACGGCAACGTGCTGGAGCTGCAGCGGGTGCACCTGAAGGGCCTGACCGGCTCGTGGACCGCCAGTCCCCGCCCCGGCGAGCCGTGGCTGCGCATCCACCTGCAGGCCTTGTCGGCCGAGCAGGCGGTGTGGCGATCGGGCCCGCCTCACCCCTCGTCGACGACGACGCCTGCCCCCACCGACTTGCGCCTGCCGCTGGCGTTGGACGTCGAGGCCGCCCAGGTCGGCCAGCTGCGGGTGGACACGCTGCCGCCGGTGTTCGACATCCAGACCCAACTCGCGCTGGGCGACGGCAGCGGCGCGCGCCACACCTTGCATGCACTGCGGTTTCGCACCGAGCGCCTGCAGGCCGAGGCACAAGGCGAGCTGGCCACCACCCCGCCGCTGGCGCTGCAGCTGAAGGCCAGCGCCCGCAGCCTGGACGGCGCCCCCATGCCCTGGCAAGCCACGCTGCAGCTGAATGGCCCGCTCGCCAAGCTGCAGGCCCAGGCCCACTTGGCCAGTGGCGACGCAAAGGGCCCGGCGCTGGACGCCGATGCCACCGTGACCCCGTTCGCCGCCTGGCCGTTGGCCAGCCTGGACCTGCGCACCCAGGCGCTGGACCTGGCCGCACTGCAGGCCGACGCACCGCACACGCAGCTGCGCGGCGAGGCCCACGTCAAAAGCAGCGGCATGTCGGCGCCGGCCGATGTCGATGCCACGATCATCAACGAGAGCCCCGGCCGCTGGGATGAAGGTCAGCTGCCGCTGCGCCGGCTGCACCTGGTGGCTCAGGGCCAGCCGCAAGCGCTGGGTGACCTGAAGCTGCAGACGCTGGAGCTGGACCTCGGCGGCGCCACGCCCGGCGGCCAGCTGCGCGGCAGTGGCGCGCTGCAGCCCAGCGCCGGCGCCGAGCGCCTGCAGCTGAAGCTGCTGCTCGAAGGGCTGCGCCCCAGCGCACTGGATCAACGCCTGCCCGCGATGACGCTGGCCGGCCCGCTGACGCTGGAGTTGAACGGACTGCCCGCGATCGACGCGCCGGCAACACCCGCCGCGCCGTCTGCCCCCGCCTCGGCCGCCTCTGCCGCTGCCGTGCCCGACCCGCTGGACCGCTGGCACGCCAAGCTCGACGGCCAACTCGAAGGCCGGCTGGACCCGCCCCCCGCCCCGGCCCGCAAGAGCAGCGGCACCAAGGCCACCCCGGCGCCCGCGGCCAAGCCGAGCGCAGCCAGCGGCCCGGCAGTGCAACTGGCCCTGCAAGCCGAGCTGAACCGTCGCCAGCTGACCTTGACCCAGGCCGTGGCCCGTGCCGGTGACGCACGCGCCACGCTGAAGGGCCAGCTGACCTTGGGCGGCGCCAACTCTGCGTGGGCCTGGCAGGCACAGGGCGAACTGGCCGAGTTCGACCCGCTGCTGTGGTGGCCCGGCGCATCGCCACCGGCCAGGCGTGGCCCCAGCAGGCTCAATGCGACGCTGGACAGCGAGGGCCGCTGGTCGCCCCCGTCCGCCCCGCGCGCTGCAGGCTCTAACGTGTTGGCCGGCCTGACCGGCCGCCTGGGCGTCGCGTTGCGGCCCAGCCAGTGGGCCGGCGTGCCGGTGCAGGGCGAACTGAGCGCCACCCGCGAGGCCAGCGGCACTGCCAGCCTGCAAGCCAAGCTCGACGGCGCCGGCAACAAGCTGGCGGCGAGCGGGCAGGACGGCGGCAGCGCAACCCGCCAGGTCGAGCTGAACATCGAGGCACCAGCCCTGTCGGCGCTGGCCCCATGGCTCAACAGCCTGGGCGCCGGCGACCCTGCGGCCTGGCTGCCGCGCGCCGGCACGCTGCAAGGCCACGCCGAAGCGCACTGGGCCCAGGCCGGCGCCAGCCCCCAATGGCAGGGCCAGTTGCGCGGCAACGCGCTGAACAACCCGGCCTGGCACGCCGACCGCTTCGACCTACAAGCCCAGGGCACAGGCCTGGGCGACGGCCCGTTGAACGCGACGCTCGCCGGCGACGGCCTGGCCTGGCAGCTGGCCCAGGTGCAAACGCTGCGTGCCGAGCTGAAAGGCAGCCTGCGCGAGCACCAGTTCAATCTGGATGTCCTGAGCCCGGCCCGCCCCCCGGCCTGGGCCGAGCAGTTGACCGGCGCGCGCGCCGGCAGCGGCACCCGCCTGCAGCTCGCGGCCAACGGCCGCTGGCAGCCGGCGGTCGAGGGCAACCAGCCGTGGCAGGCCGGCCGCTGGCAAGGCCGCCTGGCCGACCTGCAAGGCCGCGCCAGCGACGGATCGGGCCAGCCCTGGCTGGCGGCCAAGGACCTGGCCCTGAACCTCGCTTGGGACAACGGCGGCACCTTGAGCGAAGCCAGCGCCGAGCCTGGCCGCATCGCCCTGCCCGGCACCGCGCTGCACTGGAGCGAGGCGCGCTACCGCGCTGGCGGGACGGGCGGCCCGGGCCAGCTGGCGGTGCAAGCCAAGCTCGACGCGTTCGAGATCGCCCCGCTGCTGGCACGCGCGCAACCCGAACTCGGCTGGCGTGGCGACCTGGTGCTGGGCGGTGACATCCATGTGCAGGCCAGCGATCGCTTCGATGCCGACATCGTCTTCGAGCGCCTGCGCGGCGACCTCAGCGTGGCCGACGACGTGCGCGACGACGCCACCGTGCACCGGCCGCTGGGCTTGTCCGACCTGCGGCTCGGCCTGGCCGCGCACGACGGCACCTGGCACTTCACCATCGGTGCGGCCGGCGCGCAGCTGGGCGACATGGCCGGCGTGGCCAGCGTGCGCACCACGCCCCAGGCCCGCTGGCCGGGGCCCGAGGCGCCGCTGGACGGCGTGTTCCAACTGCACGTGGCCAAGCTGGCCGCCTGGGGCGCGTGGGTGCCGCCGGGCTGGCGCCTGGGCGGCGACCTGCAAAGCGCGGCCACGCTGGGTGGGCGCTTCGGGTCGCCCGAGTTCAGCGGCCGCCTGACCGGCCGCCAGCTCGAGGTGCGCAACGGCCTGCAGGGCGTGCAGTTCACCAACGGCACTGTCGACATCAGCTTCCACGGCGACCACGCCAAGATCGAGCAGTTCGAATGGCGCGGCGGCGACGGCACGCTGCGCGTCGCCGGCGAAGCCACGCTGGGCCGCCAGCCCGAGGCCGACCTGACCGTGAAGGCCGACTACCTGCGCCTGCTCGGCCGGCTGGACCGGCGCCTGGTCGCCACCGGCCAGGCCACGCTGGCGCTGCGGCCCAACTCGGCCCGCTTGAGCGGCAAGCTGAAACTCGACGAAGGCCTGATCGACTTCAGCCGCGGCGGCGCGCCGGCATTGGACGACGATGTGCGCGTGGTCGGCCAGGCCGCCAGCGCCCCAGCCCCCGGCGAGCCCGGCGCGCCAGGCCCCGACGGCCAGCCGACAGAGGTCATCCCCACCACCGCCGCCGAGCGTGACTTCGAGACCCAGCTCGACCTGGCGCTGGACCTCGGGCCCTCGCTGCGCATCAAGGGCCGTGGTCTGGACACCTACCTGCGCGGCACGCTGCAGCTGAGCAACCCCGGCAAGCAGCTCGCCGTGCGTGGCGACGTGCGGGCCGAGCGCGGCACCTACCGGGCCTACAACCAGAAGCTCGAGATCGAGCGTGGCCTGCTGGTCTTCACCGGCCCGCTGGACGACCCGCGACTGGACATCCTCGCCATTCGCCCGAACCTCGATGTCGAGGTCGGTGTGGCCGTCACAGGCACCGCGCTGAACCCGCGCGTGCGGTTGGCCAGCGACCCCGAGATGAGCGACACCGACAAGCTCAGCTGGCTGGTGCTCGGCCGTGCACCGGACGGCCTGGGCCGCGCCGATTCAGCGCTGCTGCAGCGCGCCGCGATGGCGCTGCTGGCGGGCGAAGGCGAAGGCCCGACCGACGCCTTCCTGGCCAACATCGGCCTGTCGGACTTCGGCGTGCGCCAGACCGGCGAAGGCGCCGAGCAGACCACCACCGTCTCGCTCGGCAAGCAGCTGACGCGGCGCTGGTATGTTGGCTACGAACGCAGCGTCAACGCCACCACCGGGACCTGGCAGCTGATCTACCGCGTCGCCCAGCGCTTCACACTGCGAGCGCAATCCGGCGAAGACAGCGCGCTCGACATGATCTGGTCCTGGCGCTGGAACTGAGGGCCCCCACGGCCCCTTCCGGGGCCTGCCTTGCAGGCCGCGCCGAGCCAGAGGCTCGGCCCTTCGCTAGGCACGACCAGTCCTCAGGACTGCTCGTGTCCGAGCGAAGCCCCCCAAGGGGCTCGCGCAGCGGACCGGCGAAGCCGGATCCGCGCACGCCACTTGATGGGCGGCGGCGCTGCGCGCGCCTAGACATGGGCAGGTCGCACTCGTGACCCCAGCTCTGCTGACACTGCGCTGTCAGCAGCGGTCTCGGATAGTCCAGTGCTGTACCGCACTGATCATCGAGCGCCGCCATGAACATCGCCGCCGTCCCGCCGCCCCCTGCCCTCACGATGCCGCCTTTTGCTTCCCGAACCGACGATGCCTGGTGGGTCGAGCTGTTCGGTTGGAAGGCGGTCTGCGAAGAGCCCAACGACACCGAGCCGAGCGACGAACGACTGATGCGCCAGGCCAGCCTGCTCGCGCTGCTGTCGGTCGCATGACCACGCGCCGGCGCTGCGTCACCCGCCGTTGTAAGGAATGCCGTGCATGCAGCCGCCTCAATTGAAAACGCCGATTCTGCATAAAGCGTTCTAGGGAGGCCGCAGTGCGTCGTCTACCCTCTATTGGGGATGTCTGCACCCCACCGCGCGGCGCCCAATGCGACGGTGGCCGACAAAGGGCAGGTCCGCGCTTTGGCCGTCGCCACAAGCACAAGAAACGACGGGCCGCTCCCTAGTTTCTTGACCCCCTCGGGGGGCGGGCCGGGCACGGCCCGGCCCTGGGGGCTCTTAGGAGACGCACATGAGCGCAATCTTTGGCGAGACCCTGAGCTTCGGCCAACGCAACGGCCCCGACATCCAGCTCAAGGTGACGGGCGACGAGTTCTACGCGATCCATGAAACGCTGGACGGCTACACCGCCGTCAACGACAGCGACCGCGGCCAGTTCTGCTACGCGACGGTCACCAACGGCAGCTTCGTCTCCAGCGGCGTGCCGGTGACAGCCCCGGCCCCGGCCGGCATCGCGCGCCACCTGCGCGAGGCGCTGGGCGTCAGCCACCGCCGTTTCGAAGCACGCCGTGCGCGCAGCCAGCCCCGCCGCACGTCACCGGTCGCGCACTCGGCGGCCTTGAGCTTCGGCCCCAGCAACGGCCTGCTCGAAGGGCGGCGGCTCAGCAACGGGCAGGTGCGCGGGCTGACCATCCTGGTCGAGTTCCAGGACGTGCAGACCACCGTCACCAAGGCCGACATCGACGAGATGCTCAACGGCGCCAACTACACCCGCAACGGCAACTTCTGCTCGGCGCGCGAGTACTTCCGCACCGTCTCGACAGGCAAGCTCGACTACAGCAACGACGTGGTCGGCCCGTTCCGACTGGCGCATGACCGCAGCCACTACCTGACCACCTTGCTGGTACAAGAGGCACTCGACCTGGCCGTCGCATCGGGTGTGGACCTGGCGCGTTATGACTCACGCCGCGAGGGCATCCTCGACGCGCTGAACATCCTGTACGCCGGCCAGACGCAGTACGACGGCGACCTGTGGCCGCACAACTCGACCATCGATCTGCGCTACGGCAGCATCTCGACCAACCTGTACCTGCTGACGAGCGCCGGCCGCAATGCGTCGGAACTCAGCATCGGCACCTTCTGCCACGAGAACGGCCACCTGCTCTGCCGCTTCCCCGACATGTACGACTACGGCGATGCCAACCGCGAGGGCGACGGCGTCAAGAGTGCGGGCATCGGCACCTACTGCCTGATGGGCTCCGGCAACCACCTGAATTCGGGCCGCACGCCGTCGCCGGTGTGCGCCTACCTGCGCGACCTGGCCGGCTGGTGCGACAACGAAGTCGAGTTGAACGGCAGCAGCGACCCGCGCGACATCGAGCACGGCGCCTACAACACCGTCTACAAGTTCAAGACCGACGCGCCGAACGAATACTTCATCGTCGAGAACCGCTGCAAGCTCGGGCTCGACCAGCACCTGCCCGCCAGCGGCCTGGCCGTCTACCACTGCGACACCAACGGCTCGAACGAATTCCAGGACGGCCTGGGCAGCCGCCATTACCAATGCCGGCTGCTGCAGGCCGACGGCCATGACGACCTGGAGCACAACGTCAACCAAGGCGATGGCACCGACCTCTTCGGCAACGTCTCCGGCACCGCGCTGTCGCACGACACCCGGCCATCGACGCGCTTGTGGAGCGGCGCCGATTCGGGCCTGGTGATCGGCGAGATCGGCGTGCCCGACAACAAGATGCGTTTTCGCACCGGCGAGGGCGCGCCGAGCGGCGCCGTGCATGTCGAGAACACGACGCCGATGGCGATCCCTGACAACAACCCGGACGGCGTGCGCAGCAAGATCAGCGTCGCCGCGGGCGGCATGCTCAAGCGCCTGCAGGCCAGCGTCGACATCTCGCACACCTACATCGGCGACCTGGTGGTCGAGCTGGTCGGCCCCGGCGGCGCCGTGGCCACGCTGCACAAGCGCTCGGGCGGCAACACCGACAACCTGGTGGCCAGCTATGACTCGGCTACTTCGTCGGCGCTGGCTGCCTTCGTCGGCAAGCCGGTGCAAGGCGACTGGGTGCTGAACGTGCGCGACCTCGAAGGCCAGGATGTCGGCCGCATCGAACGCTGGGGCATGGACCTGCAGGTCGACGGCGCGGCGGCAGCCGTGGTGCGCGGCGAGGCGGCACCCGACATGCGCATCCCCGACGACTCGCCGGCCGGCGTCATCAGCACCATCACGCTGGCCCAGGCCGGCAGCGTGCGCAGCATCAAGGTCGCACTCGACATCACCCACACCTACATCGGCGACCTGCGCATCGAGCTGGTCTCGCCCACCGGCCGCAGCACGGTGCTGCACGGCCAGCTCGGCGACGGGCAGGACAACCTGAAAACCACCTTCGACTCTGCAACACCGCTGTCGCCCCTGAGCGGCATGGCCGGGCAGCCGATTCCCGGCAACTGGACGCTGCGGGTGGCCGACCTGGCGCCGGCGGACCAGGGCACGCTGAACCAGTGGAGCGTCGAGATCGTGCCGGCCTGAACCGCCGCGCAGCGGGGCAGGGACAATCGCGGCATGACCGCGGTCCCTGCTCCACCCTCGTTGTCGCCGCGGCCGCTGAAGTACCTGGCCGGTTATCCGCACACGCTGGTGGCGCAGGCACAGCGGCTGATCGACGAAGGCCGCCTGGGCGACACGCTGCGGCAGCGCTACCCCGAGATGCACACGGTGCGCACCGACGGCGCGCTGTACGAGCATGTCAACGCGCTCAAGAGCCGCTTCATGCGCAATGCGCCGCCGTTGTCGAAGGTGGCCTACGACAACAAGCTGAAGATCCTGCAGCAGGCGCTGGGCACGCACACGATGGTCTCGCGGGTGCAGGGCAACCAGCTGAAAGCCAAGCGCGAAATCCGCATCGCCAGCCTGTTCAAGCAGGCGCCGGCCGATTTCCTGCAGATGATCGTGGTGCACGAGCTGGCGCACCTGCGCGAGCGCGAGCACGACAAGGCCTTCTATGCGCTGTGCACGCACATGGAGCCGGCCTATCACCAGCTGGAGTTCGACACCCGGCTGTGGCTGACCGCGTTGGAGCTCGATCCACCCGATTCGGCCGTCAAGTGAGCCAAACCTAGGGTCAACCCGGACGTTTTGCTAAGGGTTCCCCCGCGGTTCATCCGCTCAACGCGCAGTTCATCCGCTCGCGCCGTCGGCCGGTCGCAGCCCGGTGGCGGCGGCGAAGGGGGCTTTCTACAGTCCACCCATCGCAACAACGCCGCAAGGCCAAGCAGGAGCCCCACATGACCGCCGCCACCCCCCGTTTCGCCGCCCAAGAGACCGCCGTCCGCCGTCTGGCCGCCGGTTTCGCCCTGGTGCTGACGCTGGGCACGGTTGCCGCGCTGGGCCAGCTGGCCGACCGCCACTACGACAACGCGCTGATGGCCCAGGCCGACAACGCGCCGACCCAGGTCGTCGTCGTGCACTCGACGCGCCTGCCGCGCGGCTGAAGCGCAGCGCCCGGTCAGAGACTTCAATCTGTGGCCAGGACGCGCAGCAAGGCCCAGGGGTAGATGCCCCGCTCGTGGCCGTCGCTGAAACGCAGGTTCAACGCGTACTGCCCCACCGGCTCGGCCGCCGCCAGGTTCACGCCTGCCGGCGGCCGTTGTATTTCGCCCTGCAAAGCCGCTGCCTTGCAGCCGGCACATCGACACGCGGCGCGCAGGCGCGCGGCCTCGATCAGCACCTCGCCGTCAACCCAGTGCAGCCGCAAGCCCTGCGGCCCCCATTCGACCGCCTGCGGCACCGTCTCGATGACGCTGCTCACGGCGACCCCAGCCGCTGCAACGCCAGCCGCACCGCCTTGCGCACCTCCGGGTCCGGATCGGCTTCGGCGGCCTGCAGCGCCGGCACCGCGGTCGGGTCGCCGATCTCGCCCAAGGCAATCGCCGCTTCCTTGCGCAGATTGCCGGCTTGGTGCAGCAGCGCTTCGGTCAATACGGTTAACGCCGTGTTGTCACGCAGTCGGCCCAGCGAGCGCGCGGCACGCAGCCGCACCTGCCAGTAGGGATCGTCCATCGCCTCGCGCAGGGCGGCGCCGCTGGCCGCACGCGCACTTGCACCCACTGCTTCGCCGGCGACCAGCTTGCCCAGCGTCGTCGCGGCCTCCTCGCGCACCGCCCAGGCAGGGTCACGCAACGCGCTGCACAGCGCCGGCAGCACCGCCGGCGCGTCGGCGCGGCTCGCGAGCCCCAAGGCGCCTGCCGCCGCGCGGCGCACTTCCGCATCCGCATCGCCGACCGCCAGTTCGGCCAGCGGCGCCAGCGCGTCGCCTTGCTTGAGCCAGCCCAGCACGCCCACCGCCTCACGGCGCACGCCCGCATCGGCATGGCGCAGCGCGGCCAATGCGGGCACCGCTGCAGCCGGCACGCGCAGTTCGCGCAAGGCCCGCAGCGCAGCGCCGCAGACAAAGCTGTCTGCATGACTGGCGTGCGGCACCAGGCGTGCGCCGGCCGCGCCGTCCTTCAACTCGGTCAGCGCCTGGGCCGCAGCCTGGCGCACAGCGGGTTCGTCGCGCAGCGCGTCGGCCAGCGCATCCACCACGTTGGCGTCGTCCCAGCCGGCCAGCGCACGCGCGGCCTCGGCGCGCAGCTCGGGCTCGGGGTCCGACCGAAGCAGGCCAGCGATCGTGGGCAGCAGCGCCTCGTCTTCGACATCGGCAAAAGCCAGCAAAGCGACGCGGCGCACGCCGGGGTCTTCGTTCAACAGGCGTCGTTGCAACGCCAGCGTCTCGGAATCGGTGTCCGGGTGCAGGTCAGCAAGCAGAAGGGTCATGGTGTCAGGTGGCGAAATTCCATTGCGGCAAGGCCAGGGGCAGCGGGTGCAGCGCCGAACCCAACGGTGTCAGCCGCTCAGGCGGTTCGGCCGGTGCGTCATGACGCAGCAGGGTCAGGCAGCGGCGCTTCAGGGCGACGAAGGCCGGCTCGGTCAACTGGCCCGCATGACGGGGGCGCGGAAACGGCACCGCCAGCTCTTCGAGGATGCGTCCCGGGCGCGGGCCGATGATCAGCACCCGGTCGGCGAGGAACAGCGCCTCGTCGATGTCGTGGGTGACGAAGAGGATGGTCGTGCGCAGCCGGTTCCATAGCGCCAGCAACAGCTCTTGCATGTGGGCACGGGTCAACGCGTCGAGCGCGCCGAAAGGCTCGTCCATCAGCAGCACGCGCGGCTTGTTGATCAGCACGCGTGCAATCTCGACCCTCTGCTGCATGCCGCCCGACAGCTCGCGCGGGTAGCGGCCTTCGAAGCCGGCCAGGCCGACCTGCGCAATCATCTGGCGCGCCTCGGCCTCGCGCGTGCTGCGGTCGATGCCTTTGAGCTTCAGGCCATAGGCCACGTTCTGCAGCACCGTCTTCCACGGGAACAGCGTGTGGTGCTGGAACACCAGGCCACGATCGGGATGCGGCCCTTCGATCGGCTCGCCGTTGATCCGCAAGGCACCGCGCGCCGGCGGCAGGTGACCGGCCAGCGCGCCGAGCAGCGTGGACTTGCCACAGCCCGAGGGCCCCAGCAGGCAGACCAGTTCGCCAGGCGCGGCATCGATGCTCACATCGTGCAGTACCTCGAAGCGCTGCGCGCCCTGGCCGAGCGCGATGCTGACATGCTCGATCTGGACCCGCGCGCCATGCAACGAATCGTCTTGTGTGGTTTCCGTCATGGCGTTCCCCGCTGCGGCCGGTACCACGGCATCAGCCGGCGACCGGCCCACTGGATCAACGCGCTGCTGCCCATGCCGAGCGCGCCGATCAGCAGCATGCCGACGATGATGCTGGGGTAGTTCTGCACCGTGTACGACTCCCAGGTGTAGTAGCCGATGCCGTACTGGCCGGCGATCATTTCGGCGGTGACGAGGCAGAACCAGCAGGTGCCCATGCCGATCGACAACCCAGTCACGATGCTGGGCGCCGCGCCCGGCGCGATGACCTCGCTGAACAGCCGCCAGCGCCGCGTGCCCAGGCTGCGCGCCGAGGCAATCAGGCGCGCATCGACCGCCTCAACCCCATGGATGGTGTTGAGCAGGATCGGGAACAGCGCGCCGACGAAGGTGATGAAGATCATGCTGCCTTCTGACGACGGGAACATCAGGATCGCAAGCGGGATCCACGCCACCGCGGGGATCGGGCGCAGCACCTCCAGCGGCGGCAGCAGCGCATCACGCGCCCAGCGCAGGCGGCCGATCAACAAACCCAGCCCGATGCCGAGCAGCGCCGCCAGGCCGAAGCCCGCACCGACGCGCCACAGGCTGCTGGACAGGTGCGGCCAGAGCTTGGGCGAGTGGAACAGGCTCCACGCAGCACCCAGCACCTCGACCGGCGGCGGCACGTTGGCGAAGGTGACAACGCCCAGGTTCAGGTGCAGCGTCGCGGCCCAATGCCACAGCAGCAGGCAGGCGACGATCGAGCCGGCTTGCCAGGCTGGCCGTTGCCAGGCGGTCGCAGCGCTGTCGCGTGAAGACGTGTCGACTGGCGGCGTCGCCACCACCTCCTGCGTCGGGCTGAGCGCACTCATGAACCCGCCGCGACCTTGACGCCGGCCCCGACCGCCGCCTGCGCGCCGGCGAAGTCCAGCACCTTGCCCTTGTTCGCGGTCGCATAGGCCGTGGCCGCGTCTTTCTGCAGAAAGGCACTCAGCTGACCCGTGGCGTCGAGTGCATACCAGGTGGTCGGTGCCAGCAGCTTGATGCGGTGCATCAGGTCGTGCACGTAGACCGCCTTGGCCGACTTGCCCGAGCGCTCCAGCTTCTGCAGTTCACCCAGCGCGGCCTCGATGCTGGCGTAGTGCCGCACCTTCGGCTCGCCCTGCACCCAGATGCCGGCGGCCCGCTGCACGTCGGTGATCGGCTTGCCGGTCAGCGCGTCGTTGGCCGTCAGTGGCAGCTTGTCGCGGTTGGCCAGGCGCGCCTCGTAGTTCAGGCCCGATTGCTTGAACGCCTCGCGGATGTAGTGGTCATCGATGAAAGTTTCGGCGTTCAGCGGCGATTCACGGCCCAGCAACTTCAGCGTCTCGATCGAGGTCTTCAGCGCCTGCCGATATTCGGGCTTCCAGCTCAGGTCTCGCGTCTGCAGGCCCAGCGGACCGTGGTACAGGTAGTTCACCGCGGCCTCGATGCCGGTGACCTTCTCGATCAGCTCGCTGTACTTCTCGGGCTCGGCCGCCATCAGGCGATCGGCTTCCAGCGCGGCGCGCAGAAACGCGACCACCACCTCGGGGTACTTCTTCGCATACTCGGCATTGACCAGCGAGCCGTGGTAGGTCGGCGCGTTGGCCTGCGAGCCGTCGAAGATCTTGCGAGCGATGCCGCGATGCTCGAACAGCTCGGAGAACGGCACGAAGTCAGCATGCGCCTCGATCTTGCCGGCCTGCAGCGCCGGGCCGGCCACCTCGGGCGCCTGGGTCGTGATGTTGACGTCCTTCTGCGGGTCCCAGCCCTGCGCTGCAACCGCACGCAACAGCATGCCGTGGGCGGTGGACGCGAATGGCACCGAGATCGTGTGGCCCTTCAACTCCGACAGCGAGGTGACCTTCGAATCACGCGGCACGACGACACCGTTGCCGCTGCCCAGCGTGCTGCCCGACAGCACGGTGATGAACACGCTCTGCTTGCCGGCCTTCAGGAACGCAGCGCCGTTGTTAGCACCGGGAAAATCGGCCATCGAGCCGATGTCCAGCTTGTCGGCCACCATCTCGTTGGTCAGCGGCGCGCCGGAGCTGAAGTTCTTCCACTGGATGTCGTAGCTGACATCCTTGTACTTGCCATCGTGCGGCAGGTATTTGTCCAGCAGCTTCAGCTCGCGGATCAGCAGGCCGCCGGTCGCGCAGTTGATGGTCGTGTCCTGCGTGCCGATCGCCACGCGGATGGTTTCGCCGGCCTGGGCGGCGAAGGCAGTGGCCAGCAACAACGCCAGCAGGGGACGGATGTACTTCATGGGTCTGTCTTTCGTCTAACGCAGCAGGTAGGGGATGTCGACGTGAACGGCGCCTGTCGGGCAGTCCTTCTCGCAGGGCATGCAGTACCAACACTCGTCGAACTTCATGTAGGCCGCGCCCTTGACCAGGTCGATGGCCAGCACATCGAGCGGGCAGACATCGACGCAGACGGTGCAGCCCTTGTGGGCGATGCACTTGTCGGCATCGACCGTGACCGGCACGGTGGCGGGGTGCAGCGCCAGCGGCGCGATCGGGATGACGGAATCCGGGGTCGTTTGCATCGTGGATTCCTCAGGCGGCCACCGGCTCGGATGGTTCATTCACCGGCGTCGCGATGCGCAGCTGGCGGTAGGCGTTTCGTTCGGTCTCTGCGATCGGCACGATGTAGGGCTCGATCGCGCGCTTGAAGCTCACCATGCGGCCCTGCTCGTCCTTTTTCAGCTGGGCATGGCAGAACCATTCGGCGTCGTTGCGCTCGGGGTAGTCGACCCGCGCGTGGTAGAGACCCCAGCGGCTTTCGGTGCGGTAGAGCGACGCACGTGCGGCCATCTCGGCACAGTCGCGGATCGCGTGCACTTCGAGCGCGCGCATCAGCTCGTGCGGCTCGCGCGCCTTCATCTGCTCCAGGTCGCCGCGGATGGCCTCGAAGCGCTCCAGGCCGATCTCCATCTTGCGCGTCACCTTGGGCGGCTGCAGGTAGTCGTTGACCATGCGGCGCAGTTTGTATTCAACCTGGTTCGGCGGCAGCCCGTGCTCGCGCAGCAGCGGCGCCCAGACGCGCTGGCGCTCACGCTCGACCTGGCCGGCATCCACCGGCGCGAAGTCGACGCCGCCCTCGATGTAGCTGACGCAGCTTTCGGCGGCCAGGCGCCCGTAGACGAAGGCGCCGAGCATGTAGTTGTGCGGCACGCAGGCCATGTCGCCAGCCGAGTGCAGGCCGGCCACCGTCGTGCGCGCATGCTCGTCGACCCACACGCCCGAGGCCGAATGGCCGCTGCACAGCCCGATCTCCGAGATGTGCATCTCGACCATGCGCTCGCGGTAGTCGGTGCCGCGGCCGGCGTGGAAGCGCCCACGGCTGGGCCGCTCGTTGGTGTGCAGGATCGTCTCGATCGTCGAGATCGTTTCCTCGGCCAGGTGGTCGAGCTTCAGGAACACCGGGCCCTTGCCGCCCTGCAGCTCCTGGAAGAACTCCCACATCATCTGGCCGCTCCAGTAGTCGCATTCGATGAAGCGCTGGCCTTCCGAATTGGTGGTGTAGCCGCCGAACGGGCCGGTCACGTAGGCGCAGGCCGGGCCGTTGTAGTCCTTGATCAGCGGGTTGATCTGGAAGCACTCGAGGCCTGAGAGTTCTGCCCCCGCGTGGTAGGCCATCGAGTAGCCGTCGCCAGCATTGGTCGGGTTCTCGTAGGTGCCGAACAAGTACCCCGAAGCCGGCAGGCCCAGGCGCCCGGCCGCGCCGCAGCTGAGCACCACCGTCTTTGCGCGGATGACGTGGAAGTCAGCCGTGCGGCAGTCGAAGGCCATCACGCCGGCCACGCGCGGGCCACCGGCGGCTTCGTTGTCCATCAGCAGGCGCGTCGCGACCAGCCGGTTGGTGATCTCGACCCGCGTGCGCTTCAGTTGCCGGTACAGCACCTTCTTGATGTCGTGGCCTTCCGGCATCGGCAGCACATAACTGCCCATGTGGTGGACCTTCTTGACCGCGAAATCACCGGTCTCGTCTTTCTCGAACTTGACGCCCATGCGGTCCAGCTCCTCGATCATCGCGAAGCTGTTGGCGGCGTAGGCCATCACCGTCTTCTGGTTGACGATGCCGTCGTTGGCGATGGTGATCTCGCGCACGTACTGTTCGGGCGTCGCATGGCCGGGAATGACGGCATTGTTCAGACCGTCCATGCCCATCGAGATCGCGCCGCTGCGCTTGACGTTGGCCTTTTCCAGCAGCAGCACACGCAGCGCCGGGTTGGCCTGCTTGGCTTTCACCGCCGCCATCGGCCCGGCCGTGCCGCCGCCGATGACGACAACGTCGTATTGGTGTTCGTGGGTTTGCATCAGGTCAGATCTCCTGGGGGCGCTGGCGGTCGACGCGCAGGCGGTACTGGAAGGTGTCGGCGCGGAAGTACAGGTGTTCGTAGTCGACCGGCCGCTGCTGCGCGTCGTGCGTCAGGCGCTCGATGTGCAGCACCGGCGCGCCTTCACGCACGCGCAGCGCACTGGCCAGCTCTTCATCGGCCAGCGTCGCGTCGATCGTCAGGTCGGCATGGCCCAGCGGCACACCACATTCGTTCTCGAGGATCAGGAAGATGTCGCGCGTCACCAGGTCGGCCTGGGCCAGCTTGCGGCCCAGCGCTTCGCTCACGTAGGTCACTTCTAGCGACACCGGCTCGCGATTGAGCAGGCGCACGCGGCGGATCTCAGTCACCAGCTCGCCTTCGGCCAGTTGCAGGCGGCGTGCGACATCCGGCTCGGCCGGGATGAAGCGCAGGTCCAGCAACTGGTTGAGCACCTCGTAGCCCATGGCCGACATCGATTCGGCAAAGCCCATCAGGTGGCTGACGTTCTGGAAGGCCTTGGGCCGCGAGACGAAGCTGCCCTTGCCTTGCAGCGTGTAGATCAGCCCTTCCTTCTGCAGGTCACCCAGCGCCTGGCGCACGGTGATGCGGCTGACGCCGAAAGTGGCACCGAGCTCGCTTTCCGACGGCAGTTGCGACAGCGGCGCATAGCTGCCGTCGAGGATGCCGGCGCGCAGCCGGTGCTTGATCTGGGCATGCAACGGCCCGGCCGGCGCCGGCGACGTGAAGTGCGACGCGGTCGGCGGCAGTGGCAGGGTCGGCAGCTGAATCAGTTCGGCTGTCTTCGGTCTCATGCGGCAAGCAACCTGTTATGACGAGTGCCGCGAAGCGTAGAGACTGGCGGCTGCCGCGTGAACCAAGATTGCGGCATATCCTTAGTCAGCGCAGGAGCCCGGTTTACCGTTGATGCTTATCTGTTCCGTGCCGTCGACCATGCCCATCACCACCACCCGCCGGCTGGCCTTCGCGCTGCTTTTCTGCGCGCTTGCGCCACCGGCACAAGCTGCCGAGAAGCAGGCGCAGCTGACTCAGGCCGAACGCCTCGTCGTCGAGCGCAGCAATGCGTTTCGCCAGTCGCAAGGGGTGGCGCCGGTGGCGCCCGAGCGGATGCTCACGGCCGCCGCGCAGGGCTTCGCCGCCTACATGGCGCGGACCGACAACTACGGCCACGAGGCCGATGGGCGCGAGCCTTCACAACGCGCGCAGGCCCAGGGCTACAGCTACTGCATGGTGGCCGAGAACATCGCGATGCAGTACAGCTCGCTCGGCTTCGACACTGAAGAGCTGGCGCGGGGCCTGGTGCAAGGCTGGATCGACTCACCCGGCCACCGCCACAACCTGCTGGCCCCCGAGGCGACCGACATCGGCGTGGGCTTGGCGCGCAGCGCCGCCACCGGCCGCTACTACGCGGTGCAGATGTTCGGTCGGCCTTCAGCACTGCTGCTGAAGTTCTCGCTCAGCAACCGCAGCCGCGTCGCGCTGAACTACCAGCTCGACGACAAGCGCTATGCGCTGCCGCCGGGCATGACGCGCACGCACGAGCAGTGCAACAAGCCCGCGCTGTCGATGAACGTGCCGGGCCAGGCGGAAGCCGTGGTGCTGAAGCCGGCCAACGGCACGCGCTACCGGTTCGAGCCGGCGGTGCGCGGTGTCAAGGTGATGACGGACAACTGAGCCCGAAGGCACTCTCAAGAAACGAAGGGCCGTTCCCGAGTTTCTGGATCCCCCACGGGGGGCGGGCTGGGCGCAGCCCGGCCCTGGGGGTGCTCAGTACCGGCCGTCCCACCACAGCAGGCCACCTTGCCATGCCACTGCCAATGCCGCGACGCCCGCCGCGACGATCAGGCCGTGGTGCCAGCGTCGCCATCGGCTGGCCGCTCGCCCCGCGGGACGCCAGGGCACGAAGGCCGACACCGCCGTGACGCCCAATGCCAACCACGTCAGGCCTTGGACGATCCGCAAGGCAAGGCCGAAGGCCGTTCCCCCGACGGCCGATGGATCGGTCATCAGCAGGCCCATCGCGCCCACCAGCGCGAGCCACGGCAACAACGTGAACAGCGCCGACCAGCGCGATGCCCGCCGAAGCATCGTCGTGGCCGACGTCAGCGCCCGTGGGCGCCAGCCAAAACGCCGCAGCGCCGCGCCCACCGGCCAAGCCATCAGCGTCAACAGGCTCACGGACAGCGCCAGGGCCAGCGCGCCGCCCACGACGCCGGTACGCTGGTACCAGGCCGCCTGCTGCCACACGGCGACCGGCATATGCCCGCCCATCTCCCAGCGGCCTTCCGCATTGCGGCGAAAGTAAACACGCCGCGGCGCGGCCTGTGGGTCGTCACTGCCCGGCGCTTGCCACACACCACTGCTCACCTGCTGCAACGCCAGCGGCTTGTCGTTCTCGTCGCGGACCGAGCTGACCACCAATCGGCCATCGGCCGCGCGTGCCACGGTCACCTGCGACAGCAGGCCGGCGAGCTTGCCAGGGCCGTGCTCTGCACGCCGGCTGCTGATATAGCTGCCCTCGATGCCCCGGTCATCAGGGGTCTCGGCCTGGATGGCCGAGACCGGCGGTCTGCCGACGTAGCGCTCGACGAAGCGACGGAACACGGCATCCCGCAACACGCGCTTGCCGGCACTGTTCTGCACGAAGAACACGCCCGCACGCTGCTCCGGCAGCAGGTACAGGCCACTGTGGAACCACATGGTGTCGCCGCCGTGGCCGATCACCCGGGGGCCGAAGGCGTCGTCTTCCCAGAAGCCCAGCGTCATCGCCGGGGCTTGCGGGTGCAGCCGCCATTGCGGTGCCTGCATGCGCGCCAGCCAGGTCGACGACAACACCGCGGGGACCGGATCGTCCGGCGCCGCCTCGCCGCCGCCCAGGTGCGCCAGCATGAAACGCCCCATGTCGGCCACCGTGGCAGACGCCGAGCCGGCCGGCGCGACGCGCAGCCACTCGAAGGGTTGTGCGGCATCCGAGCCGGCGTCATAACCCTGCGACAGGCCTCCCACCAACGCAGCTGGCAAGGGCTGCGCGAAGCTGGTGTGCGCCATGCCCAACGGCTGCAGCAGCTGGCGCTGCAGATGGTCGGCAAAAGGCTGGCCGCTGCGCCGCTCGACGATGTAGCCCGCCAGCGTGGCGCCGTAGTTGGAATACGCCGCAGTGCTGCCCGCCGGGAAGATGCGCGGCGGCAGCTGGGTGCGCAGGTAGTCACCCAGGCCCGGCGACTCGCCTGGCTGCATCCACATCGCCTGCACCGTCTCTTCAAAACCTGCCGTGTGCGTCATCAGGTGGCGCAGCGTCACCGGCTGGCCCTGGTACGGCGGCAACGGGAAGTCGAGGTACTGCTGGACATCCATATCCAGCGACAGCCGGCCCTGCTCGACCAGCCGCATCACCGCAGTCCAGGTCAACAGCTTCGACACCGAGCCGATGCGAAACAGCGTGGTGTCCGGGGTGACCGGCACTTGTCGCGCCCTGTCAGCCCAGCCATAGCCGCGCTGGAACAGCACATGGCCGTCCTTGACCACGACCACTGCGGCGCCTGCAATGTCGGCCTGCTCCAATTCCTCCGTCAGGTAGCCGTCGAAGAACGACGACAGGTCTTCGGCGCTCATCGCGGGCCTGGGTGCAGGCTGCGCCGGCGCAGGCGCCACCGTCAGCAAGGCGGCGACACCCACACCGATCAGTGCCAGCCACCAAGCCCCTGCCCTCGCCCCCATGCCACGCCTTTGTCCCACCATCGCCACACCTTCCGCTCGGTTGCCAAGTGGGGGCGCACTGTAGGCAGCGGCCACGCTGCCCACCACGCCGATGTGATGAACTGCATCGGCAAAGGCATGAAGCGTTGTGGCGCAACGGCACCGAGGCGCTGGGGGGTTAGCAAGAGCGCCGGTCTCAGGCGCTGCGCAGCGCGTGCAGCCCGGCCAGCGCGGCATGCTGCAGCAGCATGATGGTCTTGCCGTCCTGGATGCGGCCATCGGCGATGTGGCGCAACGCGTCGTCCAGCGCCAGTTCGACGACCTCGATGTCTTCGCCCTCGGCGTGGTCGCCGCCGCCAGCGCCACGCCGGTCCAGCTCGCTGTATTCGGCGACGAAGAAGTGCAGCTTCTCGGTCACCGAGCCGGGGCTCATGTAGGCCTCGAACAGCTTGCGCGGCGTACGCACGTGAAAACCCGTTTCCTCGGCGACCTCGCGGCGGATCGCGTCGTGCGGGTCTTCGCCATCGAGCAGGCCGGCACAGGCCTCGACCAGCAAGCCGTCGGCGCAGCCGTTGACATAGGCCGGAAAGCGGAACTGGCGCGTCAGCACCACCGTGCCACGTTCGGCGTTGAACAGCAGCAGCACCGCGCCGTTGCCGCGGTCATAGGTCTCGCGACTCTGGCGCTGCCAGCTGCCATCGCGCCGCCGGTAGTCAAAAGTCGTCTTCTTCAGGACGAACCAGTCGTTGGACAGCAGGCGCTCTTCGACGACGCGGATCCGGGGGTGTTCAATGTCGTGCATGTTCGATATATTTCGTGCAGTTTCGTGCAATCATAAAGGCGCACGCATCGATCCCGCAAGGGGCCGGCGTCTCGTCAAGTTCCCGCCTCCTCATGCTGACCACCCAACGCAAGCGCCTGATCCTCGACCGCCTCGCGCGTGAAGGGCAGATCGTCGCCAAGACCCTGGCCGCCGAGCTGCAGATCTCGGAAGACACGATCCGCCGCGACCTGCGCGAGCTGGCGCAGGCCGGGCGCTTGCAGCGCGTGCACGGCGGCGCCTTGCCGGCGGCTGCGGCAGCGGGCGACATCAAGGTGCGCGAGCAGCTGTCGACCCAGGAGAAGGTGCAGCTCGGGCGCTACGGTGCCTCGTTGATTCGGCCGGGCCAGGTGGTGATCCTCGATGGCGGCACCACCGCCTTGCAGGTCGCACGCCACCTCGACCCGAGCCTGCGCGCCACCATCGTGACGCACAGCCCGACAGTGGCGGTCGCGGCCGCCGAACACCCGCAGGTCGAGATCCTGATGTTGGGCGGGCGGCTGTTCCGGCATTCGATGGTCAACGTCGGCGCGGCGGTGATAGCCGCCGCGGCACAGTTGCGGGCCGACCTGTACTTCATGGGCGTCACCGGCGTCCACCCGGAAGCCGGCCTGAGCACGGGCGACGCCGAAGAGGCTGCAGTGAAGCGCGCGCTGCACGAGCGCGCGGCCGAGACCATCGTGCTCGCCTCGGCTGAAAAGCTGATGGCCGCCTCGCCCTTCGTCGTGGCGCCGCTGCAGGAGGTGGCGGCCATCGTGGTGCCGCGCAAAACCCCGGAGCGCACTTTGCGCGCGCTGCGCGCCGGCGGGGTGAAAGTCCGGGTGGTGGCTTAGGGCCCGTCAACGCAACGGTGGCAGGCAGCGCTTGAACCAGTCGCGCGTCAGCGCGGCCACCGCGTCCAGCGCACCCGGTTCTTCGAAACAATGCGAAGCGCCGGGCACGATGGCCATCTGCTTTTCGCAGGTCAGCAACAACAGCGCACGCCGGTTCAGCTCGACCACCGGCAGGTCGTCGCCGCCGACGATCAGCAAGGTGGGCGCTTGCACGTGCTCCAGTGCGTCTTCGGCCAGGTCGGGCCGGCCGCCGCGCGAGACCACCGCGCGCACGCCGAGCGGCACACGGCTGGCGGTCAGCAAAGCCGCTGCGGCGCCGGTGCTGGCGCCGAACAAGCCCAGCGGCAGGGGGCCGGTGCTTTGCAGCAGCGTCAGGTACTCGACCACCGCCTTCAACCTTTCGGCCAACAACACGACATCGAAGCGATGACGCCCGCCACGGCTGTCGGCATCTTCTTCTGCCGGTGTCAGCAGGTCGGCCAGCACGGTCGCGATGCCGGCTTCGTTGAGCACCTTGGCCACCTGGCGATTGCGTGGGCTGAAACGGCTGCTGCCGCTGCCGTGGGCAAACAGCACCAGGCCCGACGCGTGGGCAGGCAGGGTCAGGTCGGCCGCCAGCAGCACGCCACCGCCGACAGTGATGCGCAAAGCCTGCTGGGTGGCCGCGGACAGGAGTGCATTCATGGCGGTCTGCTCAAAGTCCGGCGGGGTAGGTTTCGGGCACGTCGGCTGTCCATGCGGCGGTCCGCTCCAGCGGTTCGACCGCGCGTGTCGTGTCGATATGGATCAAGGCGTCGAACTGCTGCGACAGCTCGGCGTGGAAGTAGTGGCTCTGGCGCTCGGTGTCCGGCCGGTAGATGACGCCGATGGCCCGCTGCAGCCGCGGTGCACTCAGCAGCTGCTGGTGGCGACTCGCCTCGCGCAGCGACAACCAGAACGACTCGATACCGACCGTGTGCATCAACCGCTCGTAACTCTCCGGCAACGAAGGCCGCACCAGCTTGCGTTCGGCCACGCCGTCCCAATCGCTGGCGGCGGTCACGCTGCCGGTGTGGGTGGAAAAGCCGATCAGCACGGCGTCCTGGCCATAGCGTTCGCGCACCAGCCGGCCAACGTTGAGTTCGCCGCGCTGGCCCATCTCGGTCGCCCGCGCGTCGCCCAGGTGCGAGTTGTGGGCCCAGACGACGATCTTCGGCGGGTCGCCGCTGCCCGAGCGTCGCAGGTGGCGCTCCAGCTCGGTCAGCGTTTCCATCATGTGGCGATCGCGCAGGTTCCAGCTCGACACGTCGCTGAGGTACATCGAGCGGTAGTAGGCCTCCGCGTTTTTCACCAGCCGCGCATTCTGTTCGGCATCAAAACTCTGCTCGGCGTCGCCGCGGCTCTGTTCCGCGGTGCGGGCACGTCGCCGCAGGTCGACCAGCATCGCGATGACTTCGCGCTCACAGCCCTTGGCCGTGCCCAGACCGGTCATCAAGCCATAGACCTGGCTGTCGCTGCCGAACTGGTCGAAGCAGGCATAACGTTCGCGCGCCAGCTTGGCGGCGGCCGGGTCCGCTGAGCTCAGGTACTGCAGCACCGCGCTCATCGAGCCATGCAGGCTGTAGAGGTCCATGCCGTAGAAGCCAGCCCTGTCGGCTTCGGGGCGGGTGTCGTTGAACTCGCGCAGCCAGTCGACGAACTCGGTCACCGCGGTGTTGCGCCACATCCAGGTCGGAAAGCGCCGAAAGCCTGCGAGCGCATCCTCCGCCGAGCTGTCATCGCTGACGCCGCGCACATAACGGTTGACACGGTAGGCATCGGGCCAGTCCCCTTCGATCGCCACGGCGTGAAAGCCCATCTCGGCGATCAGCCGTTGCGTGAGGCGGGCGCGCTCGCGGTAGAACTCATGCGTGCCGTGCGAGGCTTCGCCGATCAGCACATAACGCGCATCGCCAACCAGCGCCAGCAGGCCGTCGTGGTCGCGCTCGCTGCCGAAGAGCGGCTTGGCAGCCTGGCGCAGCGAGTCGTCGACGTGCGGGTCGGAGCCGCGGCCGAGGTGGCGTTCCATGTCAGTCCTTCGGCGCGTTGCGCCGGGCGATGGCCAACAGCTCCCGCACCTCTTCGTCGCTGGTCTGAGCAAAGTCTTCGTACCAGCGACCCACCGCGCGAAACGGCTCCGGCGTGGTCGCACACACCACCTCATCCGCCTCGTGCCGCATCTGCTCGCAGACGTCCGGGGCGGCGGTGGGCACCGCCACGACGACGCGCGCCGGCTGTTGCGCCTTCAACGCCTTGACCGCCGCCAACATCGTGGCGCCCGTCGCCAGACCGTCGTCGATGAGGATGACGCTTTGCCCCTTGATGGCGGGCGGCGGCAGGTTTTCCCTGTACAGCGCTTCGCGCCGCGTCAACTCGACCTGCTCCGCCGCCGTGACGGCCTCGACAGCGGCGTCGTCGATGCCCAGCATGTTGATCACATTGGGATTGAGGACCCGAACACCACCGCTGGCGATGGCCCCCATGGCGTATTCCTCGTGGCCCGGCACCCCGAGCTTGCGCACGATGAACACGTCGAGCGGCGCACACAGCGCCTGCGCCACTTCGAACGCCACCGGCACTCCGCCACGCGGCAGGGCCAGCACCAGCACATCCGCGCGTCTGGCATAACCGCCCAACGATGGTGCCAACACCTGGCCGGCATGCCGCCGGTCGCGGAAAACATCGATGGCCATGTGGATCTCCCCGGGCTGTGTAGCCCTGCCCCGGGCAATCCGCGTTCCCTTCGGCGACGCTAAGGTTTGGTCGCGTCGGGCGGCGCACCACCGCCGATGTGCTTGTCGAGAAATTCGAGCAAGGCGTTGCTGAACTTGAGCTGGCTGCGAAGGTAGTAGATGCCGTGGCCTTCGTCCGGTAGCAGCACCCATTCATATGACTTGTGTTGAGCGTCCAGCGCTTTCATCAACTTCTTCGCATGTGAAATCGGCACACGCTTGTCATCGTCGCCGTGCGCAATCAACAGCGGTGCGCGAATGTCTTGCGCATGCTTGAGCGGCGAGACCTGATCGAACTTCGTCTTGTCGCGCTGCCGGTCGCCAACCACGAACCGTTGCCACTCGCGCAGCGACTTGTTGCTGTTGGTGTCGGACCAATCGCTCAGCATGTATTCGATGTCGGCCACGCCAGCCAGCGTGATGCCGCAGCGATACAGGTCGGGCGTCTTCATCAGCCCCCAGACGGCGGCGTAGCCGCCATAACTCGCGCCATAGATGCAGATGCGCCTGGGATCGGCAATACCCTGCTTTACCAGGTACTCGACACCCGCCGTGATGTCGTCCTGCATCGACAGGCCCCACTGGCCATGGCCGGCCCGCTGGAAGGCCTTGCCGAAGCCCGATGAGCCACGGAACTGCGGCTGGAAAACGGCGTAGCCACGTGTTGCCAGCAACTGCACTTCAGGATCCCAACTCCATTCATCGCGGACCGCCGGGCCACCGTGCACCATCACCACAGTCGGCTTCGGGCCTTCACCGGCTGGCCGGGTCAGATAGGCAGGGATGTTCAGCCCATCGGGTGCGGCATACGACACGATCTCCATCGGCCGCATCTGAACGGGGTCGACGCGCGACCGCGCGACCAGGATCAGCCGCATCGTCATGTCGGCAGCGTTCAGCAGGTACCAGCGACCCGGGTCCACGTCCCCGTACGAGTAGATCAACAGCAGACCCTTGGGGTCGCCGGTGATAAGATTCACACGCTGCGACAGCGCTTGGTCAACGGCCGTCTGCAACCCCGACATCCGGCTGTCGAACCAATAGCGAACCGGCTTCATGCCAAAGGTCACGACGCTCTCGTACTGCTCGGCGGTGACGTCGTCGTCCACCACGCGGATGTCTTCCTTCGGGTGTCCGGCCAGCAGCTCGCCGAGCTGGCGCTTGAGCGGCGCGTAGCTGAACACCCCCAGCGTGTCGCGACCTTCGGCAGACATCACCACCAGGTCGTCCGACTTCGACGACGCTTGCATCAGCGTCCAGTGCTCATCGGTCAGGCCGGTCTCGTCGATCTTTTGCCATTCCTGCGAAGCCAACGGCTTGTACCAATAGGTGAGCGTGGTCTTGTCACCCCAGAAGGTCGTATTGGCCATCGTCGCGGCCCGAAGGTTGGCCTTGTCGTCAAAAGCCCAGTCGATGAGACGGCCGGACATGGGGAATCTGACGGCAGTTTTTTCACGGGTCTTGACGTTCACCACGGCCAGCGAGCCGTAGTCTTCGTCGTTGTAGACCAGCATCAGCGGCGCGTCGGGTGCCGCCCAGGCGATCCGGCCGATGGCTCTGTTGCCCAGCTCTGCCACCCGTCTACCGGTCAGGTCCACTGCCTCCGACGAGAACGGGTAGTCAACGGTCAGCCATTCCGATGTGATCCACCTGACGCGCGACGGATCCTTTTTGATACGGTAGAAGCCGTCTTGCACCCATTTGGATTCGATGACGGTGCGTGGGCTCAGATCATCGGTCTTGATGACCACCACTTGGTTGCCGAACGACCCGGAAACCACCGCCGCGACATGTCGACCATCGGGCGAGATCGCAGCGTTGTTGACACCGGCTGCGCCGTAAGCCTCGGTCAGCGACAGTGGCTCTGCAGCGTGGGACGTCGCCCCGAAAGCCCAACATGCCGCAAGGCAGCCCATCCATCTCAGCGCGCGTCTGACCACCGTACCCCTCCCGGGCTGTCTGTTTGGTCAGAATTTTCCCATCGCCTAACAGCTTCCCCTGGCCGCTTTCAGCCGGGTGAGCCTGAAAGCCATGTGAAAATCCGCGCTTCGCCGCCGTAGTTCAATGGATAGAACGGGGACCTCCTAAGTCTCAGATGCAGGTTCGATTCCTGCCGGGGGCGCCACACACTGGCGCCACGCCTCTGTCGCAATCGCCCTTCCGCCCTCGCTCGGGCGGAGCGGCCCGAGGAGCAGAATCTTCAGCGTGTGCGCAGCGCGCGCGACAGCAGCATCACCGGGATCAGGCCCACCGCCACGATGGCCAGCGAGGGCAGCGCGGCTTCGGCCAGGCGCTCGTCACGGGCGAACTGGTAGGCCACCACGGCCAGCGTGTCGCTGCCGAAGGGCCGTAGCACCAAGGTGGCCGGCAGCTCCTTCATCGTGTCGACGAAAACCAGCAAGGCCGCTGCCACGGTGGTGCGGCCCAGCAGCGGCAGGTGCAGTTCGACGAAGGTGCGGCGCCGTCCCGCGCCGAGCAGGCGCGCCGATTCATCGATCGAGGCAGGCACCCGTGAATAACCCGCCTGGACCGACTGCAGGGCCACGGCTGAGAAGCGCACCATGTACGCGTACAGCAGGCCGAATGCCGTGCCGGTGACGAGCGCCGCCGCGCCCCATTGCGGCTGCCAGGCCTGCACCATGCCGGTCCACAACAAGATGCCCACCGCCACCACGGCGCCTGGCACGGCGTAGCCCAGCGACACCACGTGCGCGGCGCCGCGCAGCCAGCGCGCACGGCCTTGCGAGCGGCGCAGCGCAAAGGCCAACAGCAGCGCGAAGAGCACCGCAGCCAGCGCGGCCGCGGCGGCCAGGCGGAAGCTGGCGCCGGCCCAGCCAACGAAGCGGGCCAGGTAGCTGGCGGCAAGCACCGGCGAAACGGGCGCGCCATCGTCGCCACCGCCGGTTTCGCGCCACAGCAGACGCGCTAGCCAGGCCACGGGCAGCACGAAGCCGAGCAACACCGGCAGCCCGCAAACCAGCCAGGCCAGCGCCTGTTGCCATCCGCCCAAGGCCAGCGGCCGCGACGCCATGCTGCCGCTGTTCGCCGACGGCCGGTTGGCGGCGAAACGGATTCGCGCCTGCGCCCGCTGCTCGGCCCACAGCAGCAATGCCACCACGACCAGCAGCAGGCTGGCCAACTGGGCCGCGGCCACGTGGTCGTCCAGCACCAGCCAGGCCTTGTAGATGCCGGTGGTGAAGGTGGTCAGGCCGAAGTACGCACCGACGCCATAGTCGGCCAGCGTCTCCATCAGCGCCAACGCGACGCCGGCGGCCAGCGCCGGTCTGGCCATTGGCAAGGCCACTTCCAGCACCCGGCGCCGCAGCGGTGCGCCCAGCAGCCTGGCGGCCTCCATCATGGGAGCCGCCTGCTCGGCCAGCGCAGTGCGGGCGAGCAGGTAGACATAGGGGTAAAGGCAGGCCACGAACAACATCACCGCGCCACCGAGGCTGCGCACATCCGGCCACAGCGCACCTTTTGCGCCAGTGAGTCCACGCAAGCCGACCTGCAGCGGGCCGCTGTACTGAAGCGCGTCGGTGTAGGCATACGCCAGCACATACGCCGGCATTGCCAACGGCAGCAACAGCGCCCATTCGAAGAAACGGCGGCCCCGGAATTCGAACAAGGTCACCGCCGCGGCGGTGGCACCGCCAACGACGGCCACGCCCAGCGCCACCGCCAGTACCAGCGCCAGCGACTGCTGGGCATAGGCCGGCAGCACGGTCTCGAACTGCTGTTGCAGCACCGCCAGCGACTGGGCGTCGACAGCCACCCAGGCTCCGAGCACGCCCAGCACGGGCAGCGCCAGCAGCAGCGCCAGCCCGATCAGCAATCCCCTCATGCCGCATCCCCGCGGATCGAGGTGCACGGGATTGACGTGGAGCAAATACGAACGATGCTCATTTTCATTGCGCCGGTATCATAAGGGCCATGTTTTTGCAATTGGATCGGGTCAGCGTGGCCTATGGCCGCAACGGCCACGGCAAGGCCGCGGTCGAAGCGGCATCGCTGTCGCTGAGCCGGGGCCAGATCGGCGTGCTGATCGGTCCGTCCGGCTGCGGCAAGACCTCGTTGCTGCGCGCCGTGGCCGGGCTGGAGCACCTGGCAGGCGGCGCCATCCGGCTGGATGGCCAACTGCTCAGCGACCACGCCGCCGGCACGCATGTCGCGCCAGAGGATCGCGGCATCGGCATGGTCTTCCAGGACTACGCCCTCTTCCCGCACCTGAGCGTGGCCGACAACATCGGCTTTGGCCTGGCGCACCTGCCGCGTGGCGAGCGTGACGCCCGGGTGGGCGAGATGCTGGACCTCGTCGGCCTGGGCCATGCCGCCAAGCGGGCACCGCACCAGCTGTCCGGCGGCCAGCAGCAGCGCATTGCGCTGGCCCGCGCGCTGGCCCGTCGCCCTCGGCTGCTGCTGCTGGACGAGCCGTTTTCGAGCCTGGACGTTGACCTGCGGGAGCGCCTGGCGCATGACGTGCGGGCGATCCTGAAGCAGATCGATGCGACCGCTCTGTTCGTCACCCACGACCAGTTGGAGGCCTTTGCGATCGGCGACCTGATCGGCGTGATGCAGCGCGGCCGGCTGGAGCAATGGGACGACGCCTACGCGCTGTACCACCGGCCCGCCACCCGCTTCGTCGCAGGCTTCATCGGCCACGGCGTCTTCACGCCCGGCCAGATCGTTTCGCTACCGGAAGGCCCGCGTGTGCGAACACCGCTGGGTGACCTGGACGACGCCGATGAGTGCCTGCTGCCCGAAGCCTATCCCGGCGGCGAATGCGACGTGCTGCTGCGGGCCGACGACATCGTCCACGATGACGATGCCCCGGTGAAAGCGCGGATCGAGCGGAAGGCTTTCCGTGGCTCAGAATTTCTTTACACGCTGCGCCTGGCCAGCGGCGAACAGGTTCTGGCCCATGTGCCGTCGCACCACGACCATCAATTGGGCGAGTGGATCGGCATCCGGCCGCAGGTCGACCACGTGGTCACGTTCCCCCGAGAAACCTAGCCTTTTCGCCCTTTTTCCATCGATCACGCGGCGGGGTTTTCCCACCCCAAGAATCGTGTCGATTTGTGAGTACCCGCTCACGACTTTTGCCACGTCGTTCAAGCAACTTTTCGGTTTTGTAGGGAACTCAGCCAAAGGTTGCAGACCTATACTTGGCTGGCTGGTACGCGAGCGTTTCAAAGCGAGACAAGATGGGTGCAAAACTGAAAGTGGCGGGTCTGCTGACCCTCGGTGCCGTGGCAGGCGCATTGACAACAATGCAGCTGACAGCCATCGCGCGAAATACCTATTCGCCGATTCCGCTGGAGGAGATGCAGCAACTCGCCCGCGCGTTCGACATCCTGAAAAGCGACTACGTCGAACCGGTCGACGAGAAGAAGCTGATCAACGACGCGTTGTCCGGCATGGTGTCGGGGCTCGACCCGCACTCGCAGTTCTTCGACAAGAAGAGCTTCAAGGAATTCCGCGAATCGACCACCGGCAAGTTCGTCGGTGTCGGCATCGAGATCGGCATGGAAGACGGCGTCGTCAAGGTCGTCTCCCCGATCGAAGGCTCCCCCGCCTTCCGCGCCGGCATCAAATCGGGCGACCTGATCACCAAGATCGACGACACGCCCGTCAAGGGCCTGGGCATGGAACAGGCCGTCAAGCGCATGCGGGGCGACCCGAACACCAAGGTCATGCTGACGGTGTTCCGCAAGGTCGAGAACCGCAGCTTCCCGGTCACGATCACGCGAGAAGAAATCCGCGTGCAGAGCGTGCGGGCCAAGATGATCGAGCCGGGCTACGCTTGGCTGCGCGTGACCCAGTTCCAGGAACGCACGATCGAAGACTTCAGCCGCAAGCTTGAAGAGCTCTACAAGCAAGATCCGAACATCAAGGGCCTGGTGCTCGATCTGCGCAACGACCCGGGTGGCCTGCTCGAAGGTGCGGTGGCCCTGTCGGCCGCTTTCCTGCCGAACGACGCCGTCGTCGTCAGCACGAATGGCCAGATCGCCGACTCGAAGTTCACCTACCACGCGTCGCCCGACAACTACATGCGCCGTGGCGGCGTCGACCCGCTGAAGAAGCTGCCGGCCGCGATCAAGAGCGTTCCGATGGTGGTGCTGGTCAACGAAGGCTCGGCCTCGGCGAGCGAGATCGTCGCCGGTGCGCTGCAAGACCACCACCGCGCCGTCGTGATGGGTGCGCAGACGTTCGGCAAGGGTTCGGTGCAGACCATCCGTCCGCTGTCGGCCGAGACCGCGCTGAAGATCACCACGGCCCGCTACTACACGCCGAGCGGCCGCTCGATCCAGGCCAAGGGCATCGTGCCTGATGTCTGGCTCGACGAAACCGCCGAGGGCAATGTCTTCGCCGCGCTGCGCATGCGCGAAGCCGACCTGGAAAAGCACCTGGTCAACGGCGAAGAGAAGAACGAAGCCCGCGAAAAGGCGCGCGAAGAAGCCCGCAAGAAGCTGGAAGAGCAAGCCGAGAAGATCAAGGACGGCACGATCAAGCCGTTGCCTGAGTTCGGCAGTGGCGAAGATTTCCAGCTGACCCAGGCGATGAACCGGCTGAAGAACCACCCGGTGATGGTCAGCAAGACCATGGCCGAGCGCCCGCTGGAAACCGACACCGAGCACTGATCCGCCTTTTTGCGCGCGTGATCGACAACGCGCGCCCATCCACCAACGCCGCCAGCCTGCAAGGGTTCGCGGCGTTTGTTTTTGAGCGACGCCCGGCACCGGCCGCCCGCCCCGAAGCGGTCAAGGTCTCGGCAACGGCCCGTATCCTTGCGCCATGACCGACGACGACCTGCTGCGCTACTCGCGCCACATCCTGCTCGACGAGATAGGCATCGAGGGCCAGGGCCGGCTGCAAGCCGGCCACGCGCTGGTCATCGGCGCTGGCGGCCTGGGCTCGCCGGTGGCGCTGTACCTGGGCACGGCAGGCGTGGGCCGCATCACGCTGGTCGATCACGACCAGGTCGACCTGACCAACCTGCAGC